>Ga0316206_1000764_pt1 | contig 36692 bp, 34 predicted proteins | sample 6monthpyrite_MG_FD_204942 | JGI IMG/M metagenome (GOLD analysis project Ga0316206, IMG submission 204942) | Microbial mat bacterial communities from mineral coupon in-situ incubated in ocean water Damariscotta River, Maine, United States -... | ecosystem: Environmental > Aquatic > Marine >...
AAATCAATTCCGCAATATAGTCTCATTATGAGTTCCTCTTTTAGGTTCGTTTAGCTTCAGAAACTTAACGATATCGCCTATTGGAGGAACTCGCTAGATGATTATCAGGTCTTTGATTTATGATTCTTCAAAATCCCACTCACTGTCGAGTAATGCAAATCAACAAAGAATGGGGTCAAGTCTTTCCATGCCACATTCACCTTCATTTTAGTTAAACTGAAAGTAAAACCTCGACGACCTTAGGTTGATTCTCATTTTTTATTATTATGACTACCCGGTTTATTAGTATTAACATTTTTTAAAATCTCAAGTGCCCACCTATTGTGCTATAACGACGCACTTCCCTTCTGTCATCGTCTGCTAATGAAATAACGATGGAGTCTTTGTGGGCGTCCACGCCGATTATAAAGTATATTAGCTTGTGCCATGTTGTTCTCCGAGCCTGTTAATGAATGTTTACTATCACCAACCTGGACATATATGGACGCTCCACTGATGTCAAGCAAATAGCAACCGTACCGTGTACATCACAGTAAAAATATCTTCATTCTATATCGGCAACATTCAAGAAAAAGGTCGTGCTGACATATATCCGGCCTCTACTAGGGAAGCTTACTTATAGTTAGCTTCCGGGCCCAAATGAGAACCGCACCTGATCGCCTAAAACACCCACTCGATTTCTTAAATCATGTCCAGACCAGGCTCCTATCAAGCGCGGTGTAACCGCTAAATCATCTTGTTTTTTTGCACGATAGAGAGTATTTAAATTAATCGATTATTGTGCAATATACATTTCTTTACGTTGTAATAAAATCCAACACAATCGCGCCATTTTGTTCGCAAGTGCGACACACGCCTTGTTGGGGCCTCTACGTTGTACGAGATTATTGACCCAGTTACTGAGCTTATCATCTCGGTTTTTATAGCGATAAATAACCGATCTTGCACCGTGTATTAATTGTTTTCTTAAATATCTGTCGCCACGCTTCGTGATACCTGACATCCTGTTTTTATCACCACTGGAAAACTGTTTCGGTGTGATGCCAAGCCAGACAGATAGTTCTCTCGCATTTTTAAATTGATCACCGTCGCCAATAGCACTGTAAAGTGCAGTTGCATTTATAACGCCGATGCCAGGTATAGACATGAGTCTTTGACATTGAATATGTTTATGCGCAATTTGCATTAAACTTTTGTTTAAATCATCAAGTCGTTTACTCACCTGAATAAAGTCTGTATACACATGACATAGTTCATTTTTTATCACTTCAGATAGACGTTTATCTTCTGGTGAAATTAATTCAACCAGTGTCATCGTTAAATACTTAAAGCCTTGATTAAAAACGATACCGTATTCACTCAGCAGCCCTCGCGTTTGGTTACTTAAGTAAGTGCGCTGACTGACATAACGTTCTCGAAGGCGATGCAGACATTGAATATCCTGCTGAACTAATGTTTTAACGGGTACGGATTTAATGTCAGGTCGTTGTGAAGCCTCAGCAATTGCAATGGCATCATTGTGATCGTTCTTATTACCACGCACAAACGGCTTAACATGTTGGGCGGGCAATAGTTTTACCTCATGACCAAACGAATTAAATAATCTTCCCCAATAATGACTGGAGTAACATGCTTCCATCGCAATGGTGCTCGGGGGCTGTTGTATTATAAATTCAATTAACGTTTTACGATTAAAGGTTTTGTTAAATTGTATCTTGTGGTTCTTATCCATGAGACACACTTGAAATATATTCTTTGCCAAATCAATGGCGATTAGACTAGTATTATTCATGATGGACTCTCCTGTAGATGCAACTGAGTGTACATAACAGTTTGGCGCATTATGACGCCGAATTCTTGGGAGCGTCCATCTCATCACCCACTGTAACAAAAAACCTGGATTAAATCTAAATCTTTGTTTTTACTGGTTATTTAGTATGGACGTCTTACTTACTCACAAGCTCTACCCATGCACTTAAAGTCATAGGTTGATGACCCTGCCAGAATGACGCCGTTTTGCAGAAGCTAAAGCCTTGCACTAAAATGCATAGTTTTTACTATAGAACTGAACCAATAAAGGATTAACTAATTCCTATGAATAATAAATTGATAATGGGAAGCTTAAGCGCGATATGTTTACTGGCCATTCAAGCATGTGGAGACTCTTCGTCAGACAAAATACCGCCGCCTAACAATCTAACCTCTAATCAAGCGCCCATCGTTAGCAATGTCTCGATTAATGGCGATGCTAGAGCTGGGCAAGTTTTAAACTTAAGTTATGATTTTGATGATGAAGACGGCGAAGGCCAAAGCCTGATAACATGGTTTACCGAAGAGACTATCTTACAGTCTGGAGAACAACTTAACTATTTAATACCTAATGAACTTAGAGGTCAAAAAATTTCGGCGAGCATTCAACCATTTGATCAACAAGGACTCTCTGGTGCGCAGGTAGATGCCGCAAACAACGGTCAAAAAATATTGTCGCTATACGAAATTAAATTACAACTTCCCAGTTGTGACGAAAGCAATCCTCAAGTACAAATAATCAACTCAACTGATGATTTTTTTCGATTTAATAATTCTCTAGACAAAACTATTTTTTGCGTTCGTCCTGGCAACTATCAAAATATTACCCTGGATATTAATCGCGCCGGTAGTGCCGACTCTCCTCTGTATATTTTGCTAGATAATAATAACGATACCCATCCCGGTATACTTTACCATCAAGCGCCTGATAATTATTTACAACAATTAGCTAACATCCGTATTATTTTGCGAGGTGCTAGCTATTGGGTTATTGACAGGATGGCATTGATTGACGCTCCTCTTGCAACAGATTCCTTTTTTGTCATGAAACAAGCCAACGATAAAATCAACAAACAGGATTTTAATATTTTTAGCCGAGTGTTCACCCATAATGTAGGAGGAACTAATAGTTTAAGAAACGCCTCAAATAATAACACCATACAGAATTCTCGATTTGAGCAAATGTCCGAAATTGGGCGCGCATCCGATAATCCATGTATACAATTAATTGATTTTAACGATGGCGATCCGGCACAAATTTATGAACCACTGGTTGTATCAACCAATAACCACTTTGTTAACAATGAATTCAAAAATTGTTCCGATGGATTTCAGCTAGTTCGTCAATCACAAAGCGGCAGAGAACTTGATTATTCCGGCACTATTTTTGACAGCAATGATGCTTATATTACCAACGAAATCTATACCGATTGTGCCGGTAATTATACTATTGATGGCCAATGTGCTCACGCTGAAAATGCCCTGGATATCAAAGCTGGTGCAACCGATCCTGGCAATCCTGTGATTATTTCTAACAACCGTTTTGCTGGATTTCGGCAGGCCGATGAAACAAGCCCTTTTCAAGGGATTGTTGACAATCAGGTATCTGACCCTGGCGGCGCGGTTGCGATTCACTTTGGTACTAAAAATCTAGAGCTCACAAATAACGTAGTTTACAATTCAGCAATAGGATTTAGTATACAAGCAAAAGGAGTCATGGATTTTTCTCTTCAAGACGCAAAAATAACTGACAATATTTTTTCTGATATCCAGGAAGTCTCACTAATATTACAAGCGGTTGATAACGTAGAGTTCAGTAACAATTTAATCACACAATTTGCCCCCATTAATGACAAGTTTCATTCAAGTTTTTGGTTAAGAGCTTTTGATTCAACCAACGCCTCTGTGACCATCAAAAATAATACCATTGCACTAGCCCACCATCGATCGGTTCAATTTCCTAATTCACAACAACAAAACATTTCGGGAAATCGATATTTTGAAGCATCTGCTGGTGATATTTCTGAATCCACCGAAGAACTACTAAGCATCGATCCCACTATTGATTATAATAATCTGGTATTTACTCTAGACCAATTTACCACCACTCCAAAGCAAGTCATTTTGACTAGAGTATTGGCCGATTAAGTATAGGTTTAAGCAAATAATAGAATGTATCGTAACCGAATAATTTAATCTTTTAACCGAGCCAAAACCATCATAAAAATGGTTTTGGCTTTTTAAATTCTAAACTTACTAATCCGAGCAGAGATAAGCACAGAGATATGGGTCAGGTCTTTGATTTATGATTCTTCAAAACCCCACTCACTGTCGAGTAATGCAAATCAAAATAATCACCTATTGCTTTTAATGTATATCCTCCACTTTGGTAGGCATTTACAATAGCTGCGGGGTAAAGAAAAAGTACAGTGCCAACTGAAATTATATTGTTTAGTTCACAACATTGAGAAGATAAAAAATTATGGAAAGATAGCCGCTTAAGAGGTTGATAGGGCTATAGATAAAGCAACAACATAGACAGATACTAATATTGTTGCAAAATTAAGTCTGTAGCTTAATAATAGACAAACACTAAGCTGATGATTAAAAATTATCGCTGATAAAGTAAATAAATTAAAAAATGAGGAACGGTCAAGTTCATAAAAAATATGGATTTTTCCGCAGCCTCGTAATATTTAAGGAGGAGTTTTGAACGGTAAAAATTGTCCAAGTTGTAATTGTGATATAGGCATGGTGGCAATAATAAAAGCAGCATGGCCTACGCGAATAAAATGCCCAAGCTGTAAAACCAATATTACTTATAAGCCTTTACCTTTGTTACTTTTGTCTATTTGCCTAATTTTGTATTTTTCCATAATTTTATTCTTGATATTAAACTCAGATAATCTATTTCAACAACTTGGAGGTTATGGACTAATCGTTGAACTTATTTTTATTGTGTTATTGTGGCAACCTTTTGAGATCGTTATAGCTAAGCATTTAAGAGAAAAGGCCACGCTGGTGATACGTGAATAAATACAACAAGTCGCTTAAGTTCGTTCCGGCTGAAAATCGCCTCAACCGGACGCGTAAACGCACCGCTTAGCTCACACGTTATGTTTTCAACTTCTTCATATTAACTATGTAACATGCATACTACTAAATAAGAAACCCACTATATGAAAGCAACAAAAATCATTAGTAGAATATATTTAAAAAGCAGAAATGTTGTATCTCTTGTTATTCTAACTATTTTAGGTTTTTTCTCGTTAATCATATTTATTTCTATAAGTTACAGTAATTTATTGAGTCAACAGGAGATTGTGCTAAACGAAGCAGCTATTGAGAGTAAAAAAATGCTAATAAATAGCAAATTAATGGAACTAGCTCGTAAAAGAACGCGGCTAACATCAGAAATACTGGTTACCAAAGATTATTTTAAAAAAGATGAATTGAATATGGAATTAGAATCATATGCAGGAGCATTTTCCAAATTACGATCTGAAATTTTAACTCAACCGTTATCAGACGAAGAAGTATCGGCATTAAAAAAAAATGATGTCATAATTTCAAAAATACTACCCGCACAAAGATCAGCTACAGAATTAGCAATGAGCCATGATAATGAAAAAATATTACTCGCCCAAGACATATTATATAAAACTGTGCTCCCGGGACAAAATGAGCTGATAAATTCTTTTGGCTACCTTGTAAATCTTGAGCAAAATAAGATTTCAAATCTAACGGAAAAGAGCCGTATTTATCTTAAAAAAATCAAAAAAAACAATATAACAACAGCAGCATTAGTTTCAATTATATCAATGATATTTTCTATCATAGTCGTATTGAGAATACGAAAAATTCAATTAGAATTACGTATTTATTCCAAGACATTACTTCAAATAAATGAGAGCTTAGAAACGCAAGTAGAAAAAAGAACAGAAGAGCTGTCAGAATTGAATTCTATACTAAAGGAAAGGTCTGAACGTGATGAGTTAACCATGTTATATAATCGCAGGAAGTTTAATATTTGCTTGGACAATGAATACAAACGTGTAAATCGTGATAATTCTTTGTTCTCCTTATTACTCATTGATATTGATTATTTCAAGGCATATAACGACGGTTATGGGCATCAAAAAGGAGACCAATGCCTTGCTTCAGTTGCCTCTATTATGAAAAATTGTTTACCCCGCTCTATTGATTTTATTGCGAGATACGGAGGTGAAGAGTTTGTAATTATATTGCCATCTACAGATATGGATGGAGCGCTTAAAGTTGCTGAAATAATTCGTAACGCTGTTTTTGAGGCAGCCATACCCCATAAGCATTCAAAGTCAGCTCCTTTTGTAAGTATTAGTCAAGGTGTGACAACGTATAATACTGGTGATTCGCTCTCTATTGAGGAAATAATTGAGAACGCTGACGTGGCATTATATAAAGCTAAAACCAATGGTCGAAATAGAGTCGAATCGAAGCTATCAAAATAGCTAAGTTACAAGATTCTAGTGGAAAGATTGGAGTCAGGTCTTTCCATGCCACATTCACTCTTCATTTTAGTTAAACTGAAAGTAAAACCTCGACGACCTTAGGTTGATTCTCATTTTTTATTATTATGACTACCCGGTTTATTAGTATTAACATTTTTTAAAATCTCAAGTGCCCACCTATTGTGCTATAACGACACACTTCGCTTCTGTCATCGTCTGCTAATGAAATAACGATGGATTCTTTATGGGCGTCCACGCCGATTATAAAGTATATTAGCTTGTGCCATGTTGTTCTCCGAGCCTGTTAATGAATGTTTACAGGTTCATATTATGGTGCTGGCTGCTTTGTAGCTAACCCACGTATGACGCAGATCGGCATCCTTTAAACAGGGGAATCATTATGTCTCTGTGTATAAACGATTCAGGCAGGTTTTGTGGAGCTTTAAATAAAAATTAAAGAGATGAGCTGAGAATGAACGATAAACTTGAGATAGCGCTGAAGCGTTTAAATAGTATTTTACCTTTGAAGGAGAGCCAGAATAAATGTGACCCGCAAGTTAAGGAGCTTCATCAGCAGATGCTCCGATCATTTGTTACTCGAGGGCGCATTCTCACCAGGGAAGAAATAGCGCAATGGGTTAGTAATGTCCCGGAAGCAGTTGATGTGCTGAGTAAGCGCGATATGGTGACGTTTTCCGAGAGCGGTGAACCCGTTGGCGCCTACCCCTTCACCATGAGCGCGCGGGAACATAGGGTTCGAGTTAACGGGCATCAGGTCTATGCTATGTGTGCCCTGGATGCATTGGCGATTGGCCCCATGTTTAAGGAAACAACTCAAATTACGTCCCATTGCAGGGTCACAGGTGATCCTGTCACGATAAAGATGTCAGGAGAGACGATACAGAATCTAGAGAAAGTGCGTGACGTGCGTTTTGGCATTGCCTGGGGGGCAGCAGATCCGGAATCATGTTGTGCGGATAGTTTGTGTATGGAGATGATATTTATCAGAGACAATGAAGCGGCCCAGAAGTGGCTTTGTGATGACACTGAAGGCAGGGAGGTTTTCACATTGCAGGAAGCTATCCAGTTTTCCAGCCAGTTTTTTGTTCCCCTTTTATCCTGAGAACACCCGTAAAAATTGCGTTATTTCCAATAGTTACCCGGTGTTGAAAACATTATAGTCAGGCCTTTCCATGCCACATTCACGATACATAACCTTTAACTATTCGACTAAAAATTAAAGGTAATAGCACCGACCCGGACACCCACCGTAACAAAAAGCCTGGATTCAATCTAAGTCTTTTTTTTTACGGATTACTTAGCATGGGCACTTAGCGTGGGTGTCTCATTAGTGCTCTTTTAGATCATGTTTGTTCTAATGTTTTTGGCCGCTTGCTCGGCCAGTGCTTGTATGTCTTGTTTTTTCATAGTTGCCTATCCTGGCCATTTCTGGCGTTAATGATAGGCAGTTACACAGAAAAGATTACACCCTACTTATCCAGGAGAGCAGACATCTAAACACTTTTACATAAACTTCTCAAAGCACCCTGAAGCAGACCTTTAGTTATTTTTGAGATTAGATCAGCTAACAATCAATAAGCGACCTTGAGCGAATTTATTAAACAACGAATATCACAATAAAATGAGACATTCACGATTGGTTTAATTTTAATCCCTCTGGCACCTTTTATACTGCCAACTAAAAAGAACAACCCCATTTTTTGAGTCTTGCACTTTTCAGCCGGCAGCTTCTAAGGCAGTTAGAAGACACCCCGATTAATATCGTTTGCAAAGTTTTTCACTGCACTACTTAACGCACTCAAGCAACAGGCATAGAGGGACTTTGGACCGATGCCAGTCTGTCGAAAAACAGGCGTCTTTCTTTCACAACAATGAAAACAGCCAAAATCGTCAACAACGCCGTTTGAATCACCTTGCTATCAGGATGGGTAGCGAATATTTCGTTAAAATATCCAGCAGTGACATGAAAAATTATCGCTGACATTATACTCCTACCGGTTTTGTAATACAGCCAGTTCATGATGATCACGAACGGGAAAAGGCTCACCAGAAAATTGACACTATGGATCCAGCCGGTTTCAAGCAGGTTGCTATGGTAATAGTCGTTTATGAATGACAACGGAATGTGCCACACCCCCCAGAAGAGTGCAAAAATCATGGACGCTTTCAACAGGCTGAATCGTTTCACCAAGCAGTCGGTGCCGTAACTGTGCCAAGCCAGTTCTTCGATCAGCGGCGCGGCAATTAATAAAAACCAGACTGGAAACACGCCGGAAGTGAAGCTGTAACTTTCACTGAATTCAAACTGTGCCACAGGGTAGCCGAATAAAAGGGAGACGAGCTGCGCCAGCAGGATACTGGCTGGCATTAGAAACAGGGTCAGCACCCAATAAACCGGTTTACCGGCTCGCAGGTTTATCAGCCGTTGCAGTATGTCGCTGACTAATCGCTTGTTTCGATAGACCAGAGCAAAAGCGATGAGCGTCGGCGCGAGCAACCCGGCAAAGGCGAACAAACTTGCCAACTCGCCCGGGTAAGCGTATTCAGATGAGTGACTGATGTATGCAGCGATTGCCCAGAACGACCAGGGTATGACGGTTGCCAGGAAATAGAATAAATAGGTGTGCTTATAGTCTTGGATTACGTTGTTCATATCTTCTCTCACTTTGACGTTGTGTTCCTCCCGCTGGAACTCATGGTTAAGTAACGGGTACTACCATGGTGGTCGAAGAGTCCGGTTTTTTCGTCCCGGCATGTAAGACGGGATACTACAAGCTATTGCGATACTGGGTGGGCGTCATTGAGGTGGCTTTTTTAAAGGCAGTGTAGAACGCGGACTTAGAGTTGAATCCTGAATCCAGCGCGATGTTAAGGATATTGATCTTTTCCTGACCGGCATCGCGTATCAGTCGTTTGGCTTCCTCCACCCGGTAGCCGTTGACGAAGTCATAGAAGTTGACGTTTAACTGCTCGTTGATAACCTGCGATAAGTAGTTGGCGGAAATGCCGAGTTGTTGCGCGAGTTGATGCAATACTAAATCACCTACCAGATAGGGCTTGTTTGCTTCCATGTGACCGGTTAGCTCATCAAGAAAAACAAGGCTCGTATCTTTGTCCAGCCCTGAACGACGATACTTTTCCACTTCCAGATCGTTACTTTCCTCTATCGCAGTTTGTTGCGATTTAAAGACCTGTGTGAATATCACCGGCTGGCGCAGCCCCAGGTAACCCATCGTATAAATCAGGACGACGGCGATTACAGTAATTAAGTCACCCAGGATATTCATTCCCAACAAATCGGGAAAAAACTGGTCCCCCAGATAAAGCAAATAGATGCCGGTCAATCCCACGAGAAGGTTTCTCAACCACGCGAGATTGATTCTGTCGATATCGGAAAACTCGCCTTTAATGTCCCTGGAATGTACGAATATTTTTCTGATCGAAAGCACAAGGTAAATCCCTAACTGCACAATCGTACCCAACATGAACAGAGTAAATCCAAGCTGGATGAGCAACTCATTGGGTATATCGTTTTCCATAACACCACCTTTGCGTAGAGCCTCCGTAAACTCCAGTTTTGCCGATCCATCCATCAGGAAGAACGGCAGCAGCAATACGACACCTAGCGGTACAGGCAAAAAATGTCTGTAAGATCTTTTTGCACTTCCGAGATCCATTGGTGTTGTCAACTGAATCACATAAAGATATATCAGTGGCCCATACAGCAGGTCGATGGGCGCCAGCACATGGAGCAGCTCAGGCAGTGACTCGAAAAAACCAGTTTGATACAAGAACTCCTCACCCAGATCCATCGAAAATAAGAGGGTAAATAACGCCAGGATACGATGCGCCGTAAAATCCCCGCCTTTGCTGTTCAAAAGTGCAAGAGCCAGGAATAGTCCCTGCGCTGCACCCAACAAGGTGAGTGTAGATAGTAGATTAAATCCAATGTCCATCAGGTAACTTCAGCACCCCATTGTCGTCAAGTGTTCACCAAGCCCAATGTGTTGTTTGATCTGCAGAGGGAAGGAAATCTGAAAGGAGAAACAAGCCATTACTGAATACCCCGTACCAACCAAATCAGCAAGAGAATGAGAATCAGAATACCAATACTATTTGCTATAAACAACCAGAATCTAGCCATGTCGCTTTCCTATGTTTTTAACCAAATCTAGACAGTAAACGCCTCGAAATCGTCCTGTCCTTTAAGTCGGGAGCAGATGTGTCAATACACTCGGGCGGTCCGAACCTGTTTATGTCCATTCTTTCATGTCAGGACGAATTATCGGGGCAGCCCAGCGATAGTAGTCGCATCGGCAAAAAACACACAGGCGAAAAAATGAAATACAACTCAGCATCTACAGCATCTGGCACGGTGCTCACATTTTTCAACACGACTGCTCATGCCAACTCTCAGGCATGTTCAATCATTTCTTGGAGGACATAAATATGTTTAATCGAATGATCTATAGCAGCATACTTTTTATGTATACGATGACGGCTTTTGCGGTGGTTGAGGAAATACCGTTGGGGTCTGAATTTTCTGGCAATGTGGCATTGGGTGCAGCTATTTTACAATATGAAAATAATATGGTCGCAGGTATTGATTCAATCGATGTGACAGATGAAATGATTGATAATCTAAATGCTCCAGGAGTAACTAGCAGTGGCCTCCCTGTTATCAATCTGGATCTTACATATACTTTTGCCAAGTACCGAGTACAAATGTACGCTGGTAATGCGTTGCCAGATCTATTGCGTTTTGATTTTGCATCAAGATTTGGTGTACGCAAACAGTTTAGTGAGTTGGGGGTAATTGGTGTTTCCTATCTCAGTGCTTTTGGCGTTAATGTTTGGCAGGATCCATATCATGTTGGTGTAGACCGAAATAAAACGGCACGTAACAACAGCGGCCTGGGATTACGTTGGCAAAAAATCATGAACAGTAGCTTTACTATCGATTTTCACTTTCGCGATATCACAATCGATAATGAACAAAGTGGTCTTACCAACGGCTTAACAACAAACGAACAAAATATGCTAAATCGTGAAGGCGAGCAGGATATGATCGAGGTAATCTATGAGCATAAGGTAAATGATAGAAATATCATCGAACCAGCACTTATCTATACCGATTTTAAATTAGATGGTGCAGCTATGAAACATAAACGTTATGAGGGGCAAATATCACATTACTATTTTGGTGAAAAGTTTATTTTTGTTACCAATCTAGTTATAGGTGAAACATTGTACGAAGAAAGCAACCCTGTTTTCAACAAAAAGAACGGCAGCACTATTTTTGGTATCGGCAGTAATGTGCTTTATCAAAAACCATTCAACTTGAAAAACTGGCAAGCATTCGCAGGCTTTGCTTTTTACAAAGGAAATGCCGACATTGAATTTTATTCGACACGCGGAGAAATGCTTAATCTCGGGATGATCTATAATTTCTAGGCTATCAAGGATTAAATATCCATGTTTACCCACCTGCCAATTGAGGGTATCTGGGTAACGATAGCAATTTGATCTTTATAAAAAAGGTTGGTTGGTCGTTTAAATTCAATTTGATGCTTTCTGATGAATCATTATTCAGGCGGCGCGGATAAAATTTTAAAACCCATACGACTTTTAGCTAAAGGGGACGAAGGTATAAAATAATCCTCATTCCCTTTTGATTTTTGTTCACTGGCATGTCGGACGATCCTGCAACATGTTCCTATATTTCTACTACACCGATTAAACGGATTCTTGTTTATTTTTTTGTAACAGCTTTATTGAGTCTCTGGTGGTAGCACAACTACCTGCCAGCAACTTTGTATACTCACATAGCCACGGTAACTCAACAGCAGCCTTGAAATGATATTTTTGGGTCAGAGTAATAACTCTTGGTGACTTCTTATGACCAGAAATTCACCTTCAGTGAATTTTCTAAATGTCCCCTTTGTACGAGTTTTCTCACTTTTAACCAATCACACCAAGGTCAGCTATTGTGGTGTTTTGAGACACTAGCCTTTAGGCTGAATTGTCAGATTAAGCCTGGATCCGTTTTGAAATATGTAAGATTACATTTGAGCTAATACAAGTGATTTATATGCCGTACATCGCAGGCACACAAAAGACTAAAAAATTAGCTTTTATTGCGTTCATTTTCCCTGATCTTTATAATCTATCACTCAAACTTAACCAGTCCCTTCATCACCATATCTGTATAACTAACCACTCCGATAATATTTCTGTTTTCAATCACCGGCGCTCTGGCCAAACCGTAACGTTCAAACAATCGTGCGCAATAACGTATGTCCATATTCGGATCAATATTAATTACCGGCTTTGACATGATTTCATAAATATTAACGCGTTCAGGAGAGCGATCTTTGGCTAATACATGCTTTGCTATATCCGATAATAAAACAATTCCGTACTCATCATTGTCATGGCGTTTCTGTACAATTAATGACTTGGTTTCAACATGCTTCATCATTTCCAGCGCTTCCATTACGGTCATTTTTCCATCGACAATATCAAAGCCGGTTTTCATAACATCTCTTACGCTGACTATTTTTTTATTCATTACAACTCCTCCTCAACAACCTGCACTAAACTCTCAACCTGGTGCGCAACACCCACCGCATCTTCGACATCTATCTGAAAAGCAATTCCACTGCCCGGCCCCGTATCAAACCCACCTACTTCTGAAATTTCTTCCAGTATATGACGGCTTAAATGCTCTTCCACCAGAAACAGTAAAACATCCCGCTGGGTTTCTAATGACAAACCTAAAAAAGTTTTGGTCTGATTTAAACCTTCACCCCGGGCATTGCTGATTATGGTTGCACCGGTTGCACCGGCATTGCGCGCTGCATCCATTACCTTATCTGTTTTTGCATCTTCAACAAATGCAATTAATAATTTAAAATGCATAGGATCTTCCTCGTTTAAATTTTATTCGAACGTTTCGCCATAAACTCAGAAATTTGCGCATAGGCCATAACTGACATAATGGGAAATAAGCTGGCAAAAGCAATTAAGCCAAAACCATCAATTAATACATTTCTACCTGGAACCGTTTCCGCTAAACCCAAACCCAACGCTGCCACCAGTGGCACGGTCACGGTGGATGTCGTTACCCCGCCGGAATCATATGCCAGTGGCACAATCATTTTCGGTGCAAAAAAAGTTTGAATAACAACTACAACATAACCACTAATTATAAAATAATGAATAGGTAAACCGGTAACAATCCTGAAACTTCCCAGGGTAATACCCACCGCAACTCCTAGCGCCACGGCTCGGCGTAATCCCCACACACCTATTGCACCCGCGGATACCTCATTGGCTTTTATGGCAACCGCAATTAACGAGGGTTCCGCAATGGTTGTACTAAAACCAATCGCAAAAGCAAATAGATAAACCCAGTAGTAATCAGCCCAGTGAACTACATTGGGTACTGCAGCCATATCGCCATAGATAAAAGCCGGATTGGTGAGCTGGTCAGCCATTAATCGACCGAGGGGAAATAAGGCCTGCTCCAGACCTAATAAAAAAAGAGACAAACCCACTAAAACATATACAAAGCCGGTAACAACACGTTTAAGGTTAGGAATGGGTTTACGAATAACAAAAAATTGAAACCCAAAAATAATACTGACAATAGGTAAAACATCAACTGATGTTTCAACAATCATCTGAAAAATTTTTAGTAACAACTCCATTAAATAACCATCCCATAGGCCATGACAAAAATCATCGGGGTTAACGAGGCAAAGGCAATTAATCCAAAACCATCGGTCATAGGATTACGGCCCTTAATTGACGAGGCCAGACCCACACCAAGCGCGGTGACTAAAGGAACAGTAATAGTAGACGTGGTAACACCACCGGAATCATAAGCAATACCAATAATTTCTTTGGGCGCGATGGCGGTCATCAGTACTACCAGAACATAGCCTCCCATTATCATATATTGTATGGACCAGCCTTTAAGTATGCGCAACACGCCGATAACAATGGCAAACCCTACTGCAAATGCAACGGTAAAGCGCAAGCCATCCGCATAATTTTCCATCGCCTCAGTATTGTTATTAATCATACCACCTATCGCTGCAATTTCAGAGGCTTCTTCCGCCACAGCAATAAGTGCGGGTTCAGCAACCGTAGTGCCAAAGCCAAGACAAAAAGCAAAAATCAATAACCACACAACACTGCCTTTTCTGGCAAATGCATTGGCCATGCTTTCACCAATCGGAAACAGTCCCATTTCTAATCCATAGATAAAAAAGGTTAAGCCTAAAACAATAAATAGTGTGCCGATGATAATATCCATAAAGCCGGGAATAGGTTGCTGTAGAACCACGGCCTGAAAAAAACCAATCACCAGAATGATGGGGAGCAGGTCTCTTAAACTTCCTAACATGGATTTTAATAATGCGAATAATGCTTGCTGCAAAAAATGGCTCCGGTTATTTAATTGACGATATATTTCTATGTCAAAACAAATTCGACAGAATAAAATATAATCGCAATGAATAATCCCACTCTTCAGAAAAGGGACTCAGGATGATATTTTTTATACCCTGATTTTTAAACAATCATATTGATAATAGCACGTTTATTTTTTTAATTTTTCTTCAACGTCCAGCACTTGTTGCGTCATATCAATAACACTGTCCGGGTTTAAAGAAATAGAGGTTATTCCCTGCTCCACCAGCCAGCGAGTAATTTCCGGAAAATCAGAGGGTGCCTGACCACATATCCCAACATATTTATTGCGGGCTTTACAGGCATCAATCGCCATTTTCATCATGACTTTTACCGCTTCGTTTCTTTCGTCGAATCCGCTGATTAGTCCCGAATCCCTGTCGACCCCGAGGGTCAGTTGTGTTAAATCATTTGAACCAATGGAAAAACCATCAAAGTCATCTAAAAACTGATCGGCTAATATTGCATTGGCGGGAATTTCACACATTAAATAAATTTTTAACGCGTCGTCGCCGCGGCTTAATCCAAATTCAGATAATAGCATTAATGTTTTTTTCCCTTCATCCACACTGCGTACAAAGGGAATCATAATATCAACATTCGTTAAGCCCATCTGCTCGCGCACTATTTTCAGTGCTCGGCATTCCATTTCAAAACAATCGCGAAATTCTTTTGATGGATAGCGATACGCCCCGCGAAAGCCTATCATCGGGTTTTCTTCCTGCGGCTCAAATAAATCTCCACCAATGAGCGATGCATATTCATTAGATTTGAAATCCGACAGGCGTACAATAACCTGTCGTGGGTAAAACGCCGCGGCAATCATACCAATACCTTCTGCCAGTTTTTTTTCATAATATTCAACAGGACTCTTAAAACCCGCGGTAATTTTAGAAACTTTATGCTGAAGATTTTCCGGCAGTGAATCATATTCCAGTAACGCGCGGGGATGAATTCGAATGCTGGTATTAATAATAAATTCCAGACGAGCCAGCCCCACCCCCGACACCGGCAATCTCGAAGCTTCAAATGCCAGCTCCGGGTTTGCCAGATTGAGCATAATATGCGTTTTCGGTGTTTCAAGTTCGGACACATCACGCTTAAGTACACTAAATTTCAACAGGCCCGGATAGATAAATCCGCTATCACCTTCCGCACAGGAAACGGTAATTTCATCAGCGGTTTTTAATTTGTGCGTAGCATCGGCGCAACCGACGATTGCAGGCACACCTAGCTCTCTTGCAATAATTGCAGCGTGGCAAGTACGCCCCCCCCTATTAGTGACAATGGCCGAAGCAATTTTCATAATCGGCTCCCAGTCCGGGTCGGTAATATCGGTTACCAGCACTTCACCGGGCTTTAATTTATGCATTTCACTGGCATCTAAAATCACACAGGTCTTACCTGATGCAATACGCTTGCCTACACTTTTTCCCACCACAATTGGCTGAGGTTTTTCTGTCTGTTCTAATTTATAGGTAATTTGATATTGTTTATTTTCATCACTATGTACGGTTTCCGGGCGTGCCTGTAAAATAAATAATTCACCCGTTTCACCATCTTTTGCCCATTCAATATCCATCGGGCATCCATAATGTTTTTCAATGGTCAGGGCAAAACGTGCCAGCTTTAATACATCCTCATCGTTAATACAATACTGGTGTTGTTGTTCAACTGAAACTTCAACATTATGTGTAGACAAACCCGCCGTGGTATCGTGGGTGTAAACCATTTTTATATCTTTTTTTCCGAGATAACGACGAATGATCGGCTGATGTTTTTCAAGGGTGGATTTAAACACATAAAACTCATCCGGATTTACTGTCCCCTGCACCACATTTTCACCCAGCCCCCAGGCCGCATTAATTAAAATAACATTATCAAAACCACTTTCCGTATCAATAGTAAACATAACCCCGGATGCACCACTATCCGCACGCACCATTTTTTGTACACCAATAGACAGGGCCACATCAAAATGGCTAAAGCCTTTATCAACTCGATATGAAATAGCCCTGTTGGTAAACAATGAAGCATAAACCCGTTTACAGGTTAATATTAAATTACGTCGCCCGGAAATATTAAGGTAGGTTTCCTGCTGCCCTGCAAAAGATGCACCGGGTAAATCTTCGGCGGTTGCAGAGCTACGCACGGCAACATCCGGGTACTCTCCGTACTCTTCGCCAAGCTTTTCATAGGCAGCAATTATTTCCTTTGCCAGATCATCAGGCATCTTTGCGTGTAAAATCCAGCTGCGAATTTGTCGACCGGTGAGCGCCAGGGCTTTTACATCCCGGGTATCTAAATTTTCCAGCGCAGCGCGCACTTTATCGACTAGATTATTTTGCACCATATAATGCTGGTAAGCCGTTGAGGTTGTTGCAAAACCATTGGGAACGCGAATTCCGTGGGCTGACAGCTTGCGATACATTTCGCCCAGAGAGGCATTTTTACCCCCGACCTGATCGATATCATTGATATCCACATCGGCAAAAAAGCATACGTAATTCATACGATTCCTCTTATTATTTCAATGTTTTCATAACCGTTTAAAAATAGACATTAACTGAGAATTGTTAAAAAAATACTGCTATAAAATACCCATGCCTGTCAATTCACTATATCACTTTACGTCTTATCTGAAACAATATCATACGATAATTGTCCTCGCAGCCCTGTGCCTTTTTTCAGGTATTAGCCATGCAGAGGATACAAAAACCATGACCTTCAGTACACTGGAGGGCACCATTGTGCAGAAAACATCAGCCAGAGTTATAGAGGAAGCCTATAGACGGCTTGGAATACAAATAAAAATCAAAGAGTTACCTGCAAGGCGCGCAATTTCAATGGCAAATAGTGGTGCCGTAGATGGAGAGTTATCGAGAGTTGCAAATGTGGAAAAAAAATTCACTTCACTGATATCGATAAAAACCCCCGTTAACTTCATTGAAGGCATGGTATTAAGTAAGGACAAGCCCGTTACCGTAGATGGCTGGAAAAGCATAAAGCAATACAAAATTGCAATCCGGCGAGGCGTTGTATTTACTAAAGATGGGACTGAAGGTATGGATGTGCAGGTGCTCAATAGCTGGAAAGCCATTCTCGCCGCACTACGAACGCAAAGAGTGGATGTTACTGTCGTACCCAGAACGATTGCTTTAAATCTATTAAAAACAGATCAACTTGATAACATTATTATTAATGAGCCGCCCATTATAAGCCTGCCTTTATTTCATTATCTGCATAAAAAAAACAGCGCACTGATTCCACAACTGGAAGAAGCACTAAAACAAATGCAGGCGGATGGTAGCATGGAAGAAATTTTAAAAAACAGTCGCAAAGATCTGGCCAACCGAATCAGATAATTTACCTGGTTATTCTTTCTTCAGCGGTAACTTTAATGTAAAAATAGTTTGCTTTTTATCCCGATTACTTTTCACCGTTAGGTCGCCACCCATCTCGCGCGCATGATTTGCACTATTATGCAGACCAAAACCATCATGATTTTCGCGACTACTAAAACCAAAATTAAATATATTAGTTAAATCACCTGCAGCTATACCGCCACCATTATCTTCGATTAAAACATATAAAAATTCATTTTCTACATGATACCTCACAATTATTTTTGCCCGCATATTTACCTCTTCCACCAGGGAATCACGGGCATTCAAAAAAAGATTAACCAGTATGTTATGCAACTTATTCCTCTCTGTTACCAGCTCAACATCGTCACTGCCATTAATAATAAATTCAATATCATCCACTTCATTAATTGTCATCATTAAACTGTCTAGCAAAATATCTTTTATTTTTATTTTCTCTAGCAGTCGACTTTCACCGGCATATTTTTGTTGTGCTTTAAGCGTTGCAATCATTAAGTGGATTTTCTCATTAGATTCATGCATGAGTTCTATTAACTGTGATTTTTCCTCTTCCAGTTTTGGTGCAAGAGAGTGGTACAATTTAAGTAAATCTTCTTCTTTGTCTTTATCTTTTAAATTATCTCTAAACTCATTAAAATCATGTCCAAAAGTTTCATTGGCTCGCATCAGTGAATTGAGTTTTGAATGGTCTATTATTTTAATAATTGACTGGTTTTGTATGTTAACTGAATTTAATGCTGTACCAACTGTGTGGAGTATGCCACTGGAAACTTCAGCCATGCCCGCCTTATGAGCAGTTAAAGCTAATTTCTGCTGGGTTTCTTCAAGCTCACTAAGGGTTGTTTGAAGACGCTGATTCTGACTTAGTAAATCTTCATTTGTCGCATCCAGCTGTTCTGTTCTATGCTGAACTAATTGACTCAGGTTTTCATTCATATGCTGCAGCTTATTCTCTTTTTCTTCCAGACTGGCCTGATAGGACAGAATTTTTTGTAGCATAGAGTTAAATGTTTCTTCCAGTAGTTTTAATTCATTTCTATCTGATGAATGGATATCAACTGGCTCATAGATTTTAGATTCTATATTTAAATTATCCATAAAGCGGGTAAATGAATTAAGCGGAGCGCTTAACTTTGTTTTTATTGCCCAGACAAAAATAAACCATAGTGCGAGCGTTTTGATAAATGCTGCAAAAACAATCAGCGCAAATATCGACTGAACTGAGCTAACCACTCTTGCATGACTTGAAAAAACATACATGTGCCCGACGAGATCTTTTTGTCCATTATCACGCAGATAATAAATGGGGAAATCATGACCAAAGAACCTTGAGTTAAAATAGTTCATTTTAATCTCTGTCAGCTCACCCTCTTTTGAAATATTATATATTTTATTTTCACCGTTATTCTGTTGAACAATATTTCCAAACCCCATTTTTTCACCGGTGGGCATGGTAATGAGTGCGCCTTCGAGAAAAGCATTTTTTTGCAGACCATCAATAATTGATGTCACCGCTTCAATATTGTAATTCCATAATGTAATAGCCAGACTTTTATAAACCACTTCTTCAATATTTTTCAGGCTCTGGACAATCCGCTGCTGAGTATTCTGGTATTCTGTATATAAATGAACACCTGTTAATAAAATGGCGATAGCAAGATAGAGGGAAAAAACTATTTTTAATAGCGTGTAGGATATGGAGGTCGTGGCTGGCTTCATTTATCTTCTTTAAAACTTTCTCAATCCTTCTCAGTCTTCCAGCATGGAGGGGCAGGGCTGGCAATACAAGTATAGTGTACAGTTTAGTGTTTTTCACATCAGGCAATGATGTGCTGAAATACAAGAGGAATTCAAGCGAGATTCAAGAGAAATTCAGGGGAAATTCAGGGGAAAAGTAAATAAGGTCAGAAGCGACCATGTTGTAGCATTAACAGGGTGCAATCTTTAACAAAAGGAATTTCGTGATGCAGCAATGCCAGCTCCAGCGCATCACTTTCTGTACCCGGATTTAAAATAACCCGGGCTGGATTCAGCTTCACAATATCATCTATCAACGGGGCAATGCGTTGCGGGCCGATATAAACGGTTAGCGTATCCACCGGGGCCTGCACCTGCGCTAAATGATGCTTAACCACCAGACCCTCGATATTTTCAATTTTCGGGTGAATCGGCACCACACGATAGCCATATTCCTGAAGCATTATCAGCGCCTTGTAAGCAAAACGATGGGGTTTGTTGCTGGCACCGAGAACCACTATCTGTGAATTTTGCATCGCCAGTCAATCAACTATTGAGGTGCTCAGGTCTTACAAAATTAACCGTTTGCGCAGGTGAATAATCTTTATCATAAATCAGGCTGATTTCCTGATCGCCGTCTTTTTCTTTACGGCTCACCTGCTTTAATTCTGGCAGACGGGTGGCAAGATAGGCCATACTCGCCGCAATGAGCTGCTCATTATCTTCGTCAATGGCGGCCATTAACTGGTTGGCCACGAACAGGGCTTTTTGCGTCTGATCCGGTGCAAAGATATTACCCTGGCCACTGGGAATTCCCCCATCCATTTTTTCATCCATTTTATTCAGATAGGTTTGCTGATGCTCGGGCAGCACCTTGCTCCGGTCATACTCAACCTCAGAATCACCATTTATCACCGCGACCAGAATACTCATACTTATTACCCAGAATTAAATTAAAAATCAGCCTGAATATTAACATATTTCTATCTACTCATCCTGCTACAATGCCTCCATTATCGATTGCTAGCCATTACCGGAATTTACTATGAGTCATATGCCATCTGCTTTACTACTCATTACATCCAGCTGTCCGCACTGCCCCAGCATGCTGCAAAGTCTGTCTGAGTTAATTAAAGAAGGCAAACTTGCCCAGCTGGAAGTAGTTAATATCGAGCTTGATCCACAGCGGGCCAAAGCGCTGAATGTGCGTTCGGTACCCTGGCTTAAAATGGGCGAAATCGAGCTGGCAGGACTTAAGTCAAAATCGGAAATTCAACAATGGATCACAACGCCGGATAACCTGAATGCCTATTTTGAGGAACTAATGACCTCTGGTGAAATCTCAAAAGTGCAACAGATGGTTGAAGAAGAACCCGACAACATCAAAACATTATTTAGCATTATGGCGGATGAGCACTCCGGTCTGTCTGCCCGCATTGGCGTTGGGGCCATTATTGAACATCTGGAAGGCAGTGATATTCTGATAAACAATATTGATGCCCTGGGAAAATATTGCAGCGATCCCCTGCCGCGTATTCGCAATGATGCCTGTTATTATTTAGGCTTAAGCCATCACCCGGATACAAGAAAATATTTACGCCCGCTATTAGACGATGAAGACGACGAAGTTAAAGACGTTGCCCGTGAAGCTTTAGAAGGCATTAGCGCTGAAAATTCTAAAAGGAATACAAAATGAAATGTCATGAAGTAGATTACAAAATTATTGGTCACGATATGCAAATGGTTGAAGTAGAACTCGACCCCAGTGAAACCGTTATCGCTGAAGCCGGTGCCATGACCTATATGGAAGACGATATTAGCTTCGAAGCTAAAATGGGCGATGGCTCTGAACCGGATCAGGGTTTTATGGGAAAATTATTCAGCGCAGGCAAACGCGTTATTTCCGGTGAATCTTTATTTATGACCCACTTCACCAACACTGGCTCAGGCAAAAAACACGTGTCATTTGCATCGCCCTTTCCCGGCAGTATTATTCCCATCAACTTAGCCCAACACGGTGGCAATGTACTCTGCCAGAAAGATGCCTTTTTGGCCGCCGCACTGGGCACCAAAATAGACATTGCCTTTAATCGGAAACTCGGCAGTGGTTTTTTTGGCGGGGAAGGTTTTATTTTAGAAAAACTCCAGGGCGATGGCATGGCTTTCATTCATGCGGGTGGCACCGTTGTAGAAAAAAAACTTAACAATGAAAGACTAAGATTAGATACTGGTTGCCTGGTCGCTTTCAGTGACGGCATCGACTATAACATCGAAATGACCAAAGGTTTAAAGAGCATGTTCTTTGGTGGCGAAGGCTTATTTTTAGCCACTTTAAAAGGCACAGGTACGGTATGGATACAAAGCCTGCCGTTTTCACGTCTGGCGGATCGTGTGCTGCAAAATGCACCCTCTAACGGCGGTAGCAAACAGGGTGAAGGTTAAGTGCTGGGCGGACTGGGACACGCAGACTGGGAGACGCAGACTGGGACGTTTAATGGATTAGCCCTGCCTGAGTTTAGTAGGTGCGAGGGATTCTCTGGTTAAATATGTACTAGCACCTACAGATAGCATTTCTCATAATTGACATTGGTTAAACCATTCAACGCTTACACAGGCTAAAATACAGTCGTCAAATCCTGTTTTAATATTATTATAAGGCTCTATGAACTCACCTCAACCGTCTTCACCAAACGCATTCTGGAACACCTTCAGCGCCGCCCCCCACCGACTATTTTTCTTTAGTGGCGCAGTGCAACTTATACTGCCGTTATTATTATGGTCAATTGAACTTACTGGGCGTTACACCAGTATCTGGTCTCCCATCAACACCCTCATTCCCTCAACATGGGCGCATGGTTTTGTAATGATTTATGGCCTGTTTATCTTTTTCATTGCCGGTTTTTTATTAACGGTTTTCCCACGCTGGATGAAAACTAAACCCATCAAAAAAGAGCAGTATGTTTCAGCGTTTATCTGGCTCAATGTTGGCCTGCTCATCTTTGAATTTAGTCTGTTTTTTGATACATCATCTATCTTTTCAGGCCTGGCGATATTTTTATTTGGCTGGCTGAATGTAATAGCGATTCTCTATAAAACATTCAAAAGCGCACCCGCTCAAAACAAACGCTATGAAACGATCGTTCTGAGCGCCCTCACCTGTGGCGCACTGGGTGTTGCCAGTTATGGCTGGTGGCTATTTAGTGACAACTGGATTTTCATGCAGCTCGCCATCACCATCGGGATCTGGCTTTATTTATTACCCCTGCTGTTCACTGTTAGCCACCGCATGTTGCCTTTTTTCAGCAGTAATATTATTGATGACTACACCGTATTCCAGCCCGCCTATACCCTGTGGATTTTCCTGGCCGGCTGCACGGGTCACTTTGCACTCAGTATTTACAATCAAACCGAATGGTTATTTTTAGCCGATATCCCGCTGGCCACAGTTGCCCTGCTGCACTCCATTCGCTGGCAATTACTCCGCAGTTTTAAAGATCGCTTACTGGCCGTGTTACACATGGCTTTTTTCTGGTTATTTATCGGCCTGACTTTATTCAGCATACAAAGCCTGGTATTGCAGTTTAGTGGTGAATTCATTCTGGGGCGCTCTCCCCTGCATGCGCTCTCCATCGGCTTTTTCGCCTCTTTGCTCATCGCGATGGGGTCCCGCGTAACGCTGGGGCACTCAGGGCGAATGCTGATTTTAGACAAAACCAGCTGGGCACTCTTTATCGGTTTACAGCTGGCGGCTATTGCACGGGTACTTTCAGACCTGTTATTCGATAATTTATTAATGAGTAATAATTTAAATATAATCGCCGCCGCACTATGGCTAACCAGTCTGTGCGTATGGTTTATCAAATACGCCCCCATCTACCTGAGCAGACGAATTGACGGGCATGAAGGCTAAAGGGCACCTTAAAGGCCATCTGCTTAATCTTCACGGCTTATATCGTATCCCACAGCTTATCGGCCGCTAAGGCTAGCGTTTACAAACAATATCAGGCACCTCAAATATTAAACCTGAATATTTCAGGTTATTTCATCGTGTTTTTTTGATACATTAGACACATAGACAAATGAGTAAAGACATCATGAATCATGAAAACTACGAATTCCCGCGATTATGCAAAAAGTGTAACTGTGATCTTGAGCTGGATGACTATGCCATAGACACCCACACCTGCCAGAATAAACACACTTTCTTTTTTAAATGTCCAAAGTGTGCCGATTATGTGGCCACCGCCATGTCGAATATTCCCCAGGAAAAATGGAAAGATTTTATTGCTGCCGATAAAGTAAATGAAGTAGAGGCAAAGTATGAAGCGGCTATGAAGAGTCATGGCTAAAGCTCACTGAGTCAAATATGAATTCTGAAAATCACCCTGAAAATCACTCTGGTAATCACTCTGGTAATCATTCTGGTAATCACTCTGGAAATCACTCTGGAAAACACTCTGGCGACGCGGATAGCACAGCAAAAAAAACGGCTTTTTACAAGCAGCCCATTGTCATTATTTTTGTTTTATTTATTGCGGGATTTTTTCTGGTACAGCAGTATGCTACTCAGATGCTCTCAGATGAACCACTGGTGTTCAGCAAAGCCAGACCACCCGAAATCATTATGTACAGCACGCAAAATTGCCCCTATTGTGTCATCACCAAAGCCTTTTTTGAAAAACATAATTTGCCGTACACAGAGCATGATATTGAGCTTTCTGAAAAAAGTCTAAAAATGTTTTATCTGCTGGGCGGTAGAGGCACACCACTGGTCATTATTAATAAAGAAATCATTCATGGCTTTGATGAAAAGCAAATGCGCAAAGCTTTATAATTTCATATCCACATCTTTGAATGAGTAATACATGAAAATTAAATATTTTAGTTTATTGATCGGACTATTATTCATTCAATTATCATATGCGGATATCAACAAAACAGTGTTACCCGAAAGCGGGTTAATTGAATGGAAATTAGTCGACAATAATTTTGAATTAAAACTTGTACAAAGATTACCAGATCAGACCCGAAGTTTTTTTGAGGGCAGAGGTTTTTCAAAAACCATCACCCGCAATATCGCTAACAGCTGTGTTTTTCAAACCATCGGTCGTAACAATTCAAAAGATAAAAACCAGACTATTCATGTTTCATTAAAAACATGGTTTATTAAAATAAACCAGCAACGCCAGCCGATAAAATTAAAAGAAGCCTGGGATAAAGAATGGAACGAAGAACAGGTAAAACCTGCTTCAAGAATCGCCTTTCGCTGGGCGACTTTTCCAACGGAGCAAAGCTTTGAACCCAGCGGCGATTACAACTGGGGAATGATTAGTTTTGGCCCGCAACCCGGCAGCGTTTTTGATTTATATGTTGAATGGAAAAACAATGACCAGAAAAAAAGTGCGTGGATTAAAAATATAACGTGCCCTGTAAACAGAAAGCCAGCAAACAGATAACTAATAAACAGGAAACCCGTAAAAAATAACCCGGAGAACAAGTAAGTAAATGAGATTCTATACAAGTGCAATCATCTTTTTAACTGTTTTACTGTTAACCGGTAATGGGCTTTACGCCGACCAGCTTATGACCCCATTAACAGATAAGAATCCAGCAGTTAACTTCAAGCTGCAGGACATGGACGGAAAAACCCACCAGCTATCCGATTACAAAGGCCAGCCGGTCATCATCAATTTCTGGGCCACCTGGTGCCCGCCCTGTCGGGAAGAGCTACCCTCAATGAACCGGGGCTGGGCAAAAATAAAATCTGATGGCATTGCGATGCTCGCCATCAATGTCGGTGAAGATACAGACACTATTTTCACCTTCACCGGCGATTACCCGATTGACTTCACGGTTTTATTGGATCAATCCGGCGACGTCATCAATCAATGGCCAATCAAGGGCCTGCCCACCACCTTTGTCATCGACCCTCAGGGGCGCATTGTGTATCGAGCCATTGGCGGGCGTAAATGGGATGCAGATGAATTGCTTAATAAGGTACGTGCTTTAAAATAGACCTACAAGAATTTAGTGTGACATGAAAGCGATGGAGAAATGTAATGAAAATCTGGGTCGATGCGGATGCCTGCCCCGTAGTGATAAAAGAAATTTTATTTAAAGCCGCGCAACGTACAAAAACGAATATGACGCTGGTGGCCAACCATGCCATTAAAATCCCCTCATCTAATGTCATCAATTTTATGCAGGTCAGTCACGGCTTCGATGTGGCGGACAATGAAATTGTCGCACGACTCAGCAACGGTGATCTGGTGATTACCAGCGATATACCGCTGGCGGATGAAGCCATAGAAAAAGGGGCTACCTGCCTCAGCCCCCGCGGTGAGCTTTATACAAAAGCCAATATTAAATCCCGCTTGAATATGCGGGATTTTATGGATACTCTGCGATCCAGTGGTGTGGATACCGGTGGCCCACCCGCCTTAAGCCAAAGCGATAGAATGGCATTTGCCAACCAGCTTGATAAAATACTCACTCAACATACCCAACAAAGTTAGCCAACCCGCATTCACAACCCAGGAATGAGTTAAGCAATATGAGCACAGAAGACGATTTACAGGCCCGCAGCGAATCAAAATGTGAGCTTTGCAGCAGCACAGAAAACCTCAGCGTTTATGAAGTTCCCCCAGCTTGCGATGGTAGTGCTGATCAGTGCGTGTTAATTTGTAGCACCTGTAAAGAACAAATCGAACAACCCGAAAAAGTAGACCCGAACCACTGGCGTTGCCTGAATGACAGCATGTGGAGCCAGGTTCCCGCGGTGCAGGTAATGGCATGGCGCATGTTAACGCGTTTAAGTGCCGAGCGTTTAAGTACCGGGGGCTGGCCACAGGATTTACTGGACATGCTCTACCTTGAAGATGAATTACTCAACTGGGCCAAATCGGATTTTTCTAAAAATCCGCAAACTGCGCTTGTACACAAAGACAGCAATGGCGCAGTACTGGAAGCCGGCGACACGGTTACTTTAATAAAAGATTTAAATGTAAAAGGCGCAAACTTTACGGCCAAACGCGGCACGGCGGTGAGAGGGATTTCACTGGTTGCGGATAATGCGGAACATATCGAAGGCCGTGTGGAAGGCCAGCGCATTGTAATTTTGACGCAGTTTGTTAAAAAATCTAATTAAGGCCATCTCTAAAAACAACTACGGACAACACCATTCAAAATGAAAATTATTCTAGTCATTTTTATCTCGATAATCATTATCGGCCTGATCTATTTTTTTTATTTAGGCTATAAATCACAATCCGGCACAGCTAAGGGTTTAGTTAATTCAAAACTCTCTCCCTGCTCTAAAAAGCCCAACTGCATTTGCACGGAATATCCGGATGACAAAGCACACTTTAGCGAGGCCATCAAATATGAATCAGTCGATATTGATAACATAAAAAATGCAATAATATCTAACGGTGGGCTTATAACAGCATCGCAAGACAATTACATTGCCGCCACTTACACCTCCAGCCTGTTTAAATATGTCGATGATTTTGAAGTCCGCATTGATACGCAAAACAGTTTAATCCATATTCGCTCCGCATCCAGAGTGGGGCACAGCGACATGGGCGCTAATTTAAAGCGGGTTGAAAACTTTAAACGGTTTTTTTTGGAAGTTTTAAAATAAAACGTAAATAAATAAACTCATTCAGCGGTGGCATGAATGCGCAGGAAATGCCGTTCGAGTTTTCTTTTATTTTTTCGTATTATTCAAGCTTATTCAATTACAAACCCCAACCGAGCCATTACGACAGCGCTGATACTTCACCCAGATAGTACTGCTTAATTTAGTGCCCTCAAAACTGGCCCCGTCGATTTCAGCTCCCTGAATAGATGCGGCGCTTAAATTCGCTTTGTTGAAATTAACACTTAACAAGCTCGCCTCTACCAGTTTTGCTGAGTTTAAATCCGCTTCACTAAAATTGGCTTCTTCTAAATTGGCCTGATCGAAAATCGCAGCTATTGCAGTCACTTTTGTAAAGTTGGCCGCAACTAATTTAGCTCGGCTAAAGTTCGCCTTTTCCAGTTGTGCTTTTTCAAACATCCCCGCTTCAACCTGCGCCTCATAAAAGTCCGTTTTATTTAAGCGGCTGGATTTAAAATTCGTCTGTTTAATTATCGCCCGGCTAAAACGCGCTTCATCAAGCACGGCCATTGAAAAATCAGCATTGCTTATTTTTGCATTATTTAATCTGGCACGTTCCATTCGGGCTTTAACAAAATTGGTGTTATCTAACGTTGAAAAAGTTAAATCTGCACTCTGCAAGCGGGCTTTAGATAAATTAGTGTTACTAAAATTAACCCGTCTCAGCACCGCACTTTGCAGGTCAACTCCGCTTAAATCTAAATTGCTTTTGTCGCAACCCGTCCAGTTTACTCCCGCTTTCGCTTCATCACTGCATCCGGCCTGCAATGAAAATGGGCTGAGCAACAAAGCCAGCAATATGAAATTTAAAATAAAACTATTTTTCATTAAGTCTTCTCTTTTTTAACGAACGAATTAGAAATCTTGAAGAGTGCAAAGCATAACGCACCCGCTTTGATACGGGCAAGGGCTCATCACAGATTATTGCCGCCAGCAATTCTGAGCATAAAAAAGCACTACTAAAGCCCCTCGCACCATAACCGCTATTCACAAATAAGCCCGGCAAATTTTTTGCTGGCGGATATTTACAGGCGGGCTTACCTTTATATAAATCTCCGTAGTCACTTAAAAGCGCAGAGCGCAGCGCGACATGTCCAACGATGGGGACTCTGTCCGGCGTAACTGCGCGCACCGCTGCCCTGCCACCGCAATTGTCTTTTTCTGCAAACAGATGGTTAAACCAGTGGTTAATTTCCCTTAAATTCGCAGCTGCCTCTTCATCTCTCAAATGCGTACTGCAGTCATCCATCACAAAGCTGGCACCGCTGATATGCCGGTGGTTATGCTCTGGCATAATATAACCTTCGAATGATACGGGCATTTTTAACTTTTTACTACGCGGATTAGCCCTGTAATAACTTAGCTGACCCCGCGCGGGTTGCAGGTCAACATGCGCTAGCTGTGAATATTTTTTTAGCTGCCAGGCATTTGCGAGAATGAGACTACGGGCATTACCCACAATGTCATTGTGTTGATTTTTTAATTCCCAGTACTCATCAACATAATCAAAGGATTCAATTGGCGTTTGATAATTTATTTTCAGCGCATCACCCATTTCATCAATCATCTTCTGTAGCACCTGCTGTGGAAACACACAGGCCGCCAGCGCAAAGTAATGCACGGTTTCTTCAATATTCAGGCCGCATATTTCACTCGCCGCCTGCGCATCTAATGTTTGTGCCAGTGATGCATCCTGCGGATAGTTTACCATCTGTTTTCGGCTACGCTCGCTACTTGGCAATTGAAGCCCGCCGGTTTGCTGCCAGCTCTGTTGCTGCGGATCTAAATCGTGCAAACAACGCAGCGCATAAAAATAAGCGGAGGTATAAAATTCCGCATCGGCGGAATCCTGCAAACTTAAACGCGGCATAATCATGCCCCTTGGATTACCTGACGCGGGATTACCTGACGCAGGATTACCTGACGCGGGATTACCTGAAGCGGGGTTACCTGAAGCTGGATTAACCGGGTCAGCTGTGCCTAATGCCTCGCCCGCTTCATAAATCTCAACCTGATAGCCCCGTTTAACCAGTGCCCACGCACTGCTGATACCGGCAATACCCGCGCCAATTATACTCACGGTTTTATTTTTATTGATTGCTCTCTTTGTATCCTGGGTTGTATCCTGGGTTGTATCCCGGATGGCTTGTCTGTAAGCATCCTGGGCGGCATTGCGGGGCGCAGTTTCATACCAGGGCTGGTCGCTTCGGTTTATGTCTGCGCCGCGCGATGTCAGTGTGCCCGCCAGCATATGACGTTTTTTGCCAATTCCACTGACTTTTTCAATCGCAAAGCCTTTTTCAATTAATCCGCGTCGTACAAAACCCGCCGCCGTATAGGTACTCAGGGTAGTCGCAGGTCGGCTTAAACGCTGAATATGTGAAAAAACCCGCTCACTCCACATATCCGGATTGCAGCCCGGGGCAAAGCCATCCAGAAACCAGGCATCAACCGGCGCCTGTAACTGCGCCAGCATAGCGTCCACCTCCCCCAGCATTAACACCAATTTGACTCTGCCCTGATATAACTCAAATTGATGGTAACCGTAACTGGCGACGCTGTATTGTTGTTGCAGGGGTTCGGCAATATCTTTTAATTCTGGCCAGGAATTATGCGCCCGAATTAAATCCTCGGGTGTTAAAGGCGTGCTTTCAACCGAATAAAAATACAGGGTTTGCCAGGGCTCACTCATCTGCAGCCAATGCTTAACGGCAATTAAAAAATTCAGCCCCGAACCAAAACCGGTTTCAGCAATCGTAAAAATCTCCTGTGTATTTTGCTCAAATCGCGGTTGTAACCGGTTATGGTGGATAAACACATGCTCGGTTTCTTCAATACCGTTGTCCACTGAAAAATAAACATCATCAAAATCCGGACTGTAGGGCTGGCCATCTCGCCATTGCAGGTTTGCATACTTCATCGCGAGATTATACTATTCTGCTTCAACGCTGGTCAGATTAGTTTTCATTCACATCAAAGTAGCCGCCAATTAATGAACACCAAACAAGCTTACCAACACTGTCTGGGTATTGCCAAAAACCACTATGAAAATTTCCCCGTGGCATCCTGGATCTTGCCCCGCAAAATGCGCCTGCCCACCGCCGCCATTTATGCCTTTGCCCGACGCGCCGATGACTTTGCGGATGAAGGCGAGCTATCCGATGAACAACGTTTAGCCCAGCTTGAACAACTTGCCCAACAGGTCGGGCAACTTTATGCAGGGGACGAAAGTAATGACCCGGTTTTTATCGCGCTGGCAGATTGCGTCAGGCAATTTGAGCTCCCTAAAGAACTGTTCATTGATTTGATCGATGCGTTTAAGCAGGATGTGACTCAAAAACGCTACGCGGACTTCGGTGAACTCATGCAATACTGCCGCCGTTCCGCGAACCCGGTGGGACGATTAATGTTGCATTTATATGGTCAGACCGACCGCAAAACCCTGGCACAATCCGATGCGGTATGCAGCGCATTGCAGCTGATTAATTTTTATCAGGACATGACCCAGGACTATAATGAACTGGATCGCATTTACATCCCTCTGGATGAAATCCGCGGCGCTTTTGTCAATGAAACCTACTTTAAAAATCAGCGCACCGATGGCCCGATGATTCTACTCATGCGTAAACAATACGCGCGCGCCCATAAATTACTGCAGGGCGGAGCCCCCCTGGGCAAATCCTTAAAAGGCCGGTTTGGTTTTGAGATACGTTTAATTATTGCTGGTGGTTCGCGGGTTTTATTAAAGCTGGATAAACAGGCAGATGATGTATTCAGCCGACCCAGACTGGATTTTAATGACTGGCTGTGGGTTTTCTGGAAAGCTTTGCGAGCGAAGTAATACCCGTAATGCGAAGTTGATATGCATAGAAATACATATCAATCAACTTTATTACATATCCATAAACTTCATTACATATCTATGAACTTCAATTAAGGCGACACAACCATTATCATTTTTTAGCGGGAACATGATATAGTCGCAGCCATATATTTACAGGCGCATTAATGCCGGTGAACTAATCCGTAAACCAACCTGAAAACAGGGCCTTAACATGTCAAACCGACTCTTTTCAATTATATTTTTCTGCCTTTTGCTTAGCCTCACCGGCTGCGACAAATTTCAACCTTCAAACACCGTCATTCTTGATTTAGATGCCATCGCCAAAGCCACCGGGCAGGCGGATATTATTAAGCAGCAAATAGAACAGGCCAATAAAGAACTCAATTCGCAATTATCGATTATTTCTAACAAACTGAACGATCAGCTATCGACTGAAAAGAGAAAAATGGGCAAAAAGCCCTCAAAAGATGAATTGCGCCAGCAAGAGCAATTAACCCTTCAGGCCAACCAGAAAATGCAGCAGGCAAAAATGCTGGCTTCACAAAAATCACAGCAATATAGAGCGGCATTAATTCAAAAATTACGCCTCACAATTAAACCCATTGCTGAAAAAATAGCCAGCAACCGGGGGGCTGATATTGTAGTGACCGCCAGTAATTCGACTATCTGGTTTAATGCCAAAATTGATATCACCGATGAAGTCATTGCTGAAATGCGTGCGCAGGCATCGACCCAGACATCTACCCAGGTATCTGAACCGATGAAACAACCGCAAAGTAAAGATACACCCACAACTGAATCTGAAAAATAAAGTCATCCACTATGACGCCAGATCAATATTGTCTGGATAAAGCCGCCGCCAGTGGCTCGAGCTTTTACTCCAGCTTTCGTTTTTTACCCGGACTAAAACGCCGCGCCATTATTGCTCTCTATGCATTTTGTCGTGAAGTGGATGATGTGGTGGACGAATGCAAGGACCAAAGTGTCGCCAGACAGACCCTTAACTGGTGGCGACTGGAAGTTGCTAAAATGTATCAGGGCGAAGCTACGCACCCGGTGACACAGGCGCTGCAAAATTTACTTGACGATTTTAATTTGGCGGAAGAGTATTTGCTGGAAATTATTGATGGTATGGAAATGGATCTGGACACTCATCACTATGCGACGTTTAAAGATCTGTCTCTTTACTGTTACCGGGCTGCCAGTGTAGTGGGGTTGCTCTCCGCAGAAATTTTTGGTTTTAATAACCGCGAAACATTAAAGTATGCCCACGATTTGGGCATGGCATTTCAGCTCACCAATATTTTACGCGATGTACGCGAAGACGCGGAACGCGGCCGGGTGTATTTACCCCAGGATGAATTAAAACAATTCGGCGTAACGCAGCAAAATTTAACCCAGCCAGTAACCAGCGATGCGGTTAAAAAGCTGTTTCAATATCAGGCAGACCGGGCCCGTGAATTTTATCAAAAAGCCTTTAATAAATTACCCGAGGAAGATCGTTACTCACAACGCACCGGTTTAATTATGGCGGAAATATATCTGTCGCTGCTCGATGAAATTGAAAATGATAATTTCAGCGTATTAGAGCATCGCATTAAACTGACCCCCAGCCGAAAAATCTGGTTAGCCTGGCGTGCATCGCGACGCGAGAAAAAACGTTATAAACAATATTTAAAAAGTATTTAATGCCTGCTGATTATGCCTAAGAAAAACAACAAAACAGCACCTTCATTCCCGCATGCCTCTGGTGGGAACCCAGCCGCTTTAATTCCCATAAAATCACAGGCCAACATCATTCAAAATAATGCCAACGAACCCAACACAAAAGCATACCGGAACAACTGCCATGAATCCTGAAAAACAGACTCGTATCGCCATTGTCGGTGGTGGCTGGGCGGGGCTGGCTGCTGCGGTTGAACTTTGTCAGCAGGGTTATAAGATCAGCGTATTTGAATCATCACCTCAACTCGGCGGCCGGGCGCGCAGCATTCGATGGAATAACAGGCTAGTGGATAATGGCCAGCATTTAATGATTGGTGCTTACCAGCAAATGCTGCAATTATTAAAAACATTACAGGCAGATGTTGATAAATTATTTAAGCAAATCCCCCACCGCATGTTAATGCTTGATGCACAAAGCGCTGCCACCGTATTTGATTTACAGTTGCCCACTTACCCGGCTCCACTGCATTTATTATTTGGTGTATTAAACAGCCCCAGCCTTTCGCTAAAAGAAAAAATTTTATTACTGCTGCGCTTTAATAAATTATTAAACACAAGAATTAAAAATGATTTACCTGTCAGCGAGTGGCTTGCTCAGGCCAGCTTACCGGAAAGTTATCTGAAAAATTTACTCGAACCGGTGTGCCTGGCCGCACTCACCACCCACCCGCATCAGGCATCCGCAAAAGCCTTTCAAAGTGTGTTGCAACAAACCTTTAATGCGCCGGCGAATTTTACCGATTTACTGATTCCGACAACAGACTTAAGTCAAGTCTTTGCAGCTTTAGCTGAGCCGTTTATTTTGCAGCACGGCGGCGAAATTAACACCCGCAGCAAAGTACAGGCATTGCGCGTTGATGGTGAACAAATTAAATCCATTAAAGTTGATGATAAGTTCATAAGCTTTGATCAGCTAATTCTGGCAACCCCGGCAAATATCACGGCTAAATTACTGGCGGATATTCCAGCCTGCCAGAGCATAGTCGAGCAAATAAACCGGCTAAAGTACGAACCGGTGTGTACGCTCTATTTACAGTTTAAACAAGCGGTGTCGTTACCATATCCAATGGTGGGTATCGTTAATGGCACGGCCGAATGGGTATTTGAGCGCAGATTGTGTGGTCAAGATGATGTGCTCGCGGTGGTCATCAGCGCACAGGGCAAGCACCTTGAAATGTCTGAAGCGACGTTGCTTGATACTGTCTATACTGAAATATCTAACAACATTAAAGACTTGCCAGGCTTGCTGGATAGCAAACTCATCACCGAAAAACGCGCTACTTTTCAGTGCCACCCGAATGTGGATGAAAACCGCCCCGGCATCCACACAAACTTGAGCAATCTCAAATTATGTGGAGATTATGTGTATATTGAAGAAAATAATGTGCCCGGATTGCCATCAACACTCGAAGGCGCCCTGCGCTCTGGTGTAAAATGCGCACAATATATCATTACCCTGGAAGAGTCATCCCGGAAGAGTCATCCCGGAAGAGTCATCCCGAAGAGTCATCCGGAAGAGTAATCCCGAATAATAACCCCAAACAATAAATCGAGAGATTAATGCAATATCATGCACAGGCAGATTTTTTAAAAGACAAAATTATTTTAGTCACCGGCGCCGGAGATGGCCTCGGCCAGGCAGCATCAATTGCTTATGCATCATACGGTGCCACGGTTGTACTGCTTGGGCGCACCATTAAAAAACTCGAAAAAACCTATGATGATATTGTTAATGCGGGCTATCCGGAACCGGCAATTTATCCGCTGAATTTAGAAGGCGCGACACCCAAAGATTATGAAGATCTGGCCGACACGCTAAAAGAACAGTTTGGTGCTTTACACGGACTGCTCCACAACGCCGCTATTTTTGGAACCACCACTCCGGTGCAGCAACATGATATAGATGTCTGGTATCAAGTCATGCAGGTTAATCTAAATGCCCCCTTCGTAATGACCCGCGCATTACTACCGCTCATAAGAGAAACCGCCGGCTCAAAAATCATCTTCACCACCGATGATAAAACCCACGCTTACTGGGGAGCCTATGCGGTTTCCAAAGATGCGATTACCAGCTTTATGAAAGTAATAGGCGATGAACTGGACACCGAACAAAGCCCGGTGCAGGTCAATGCCATTAACCCGGGACCGGTAAAAACCCAGATGCGAGTACGCTCGTTTCCCGGCCAGGACCCCAACACCATGACACCTGTTGAATCTGTTATGCCAGCATATTTATACGTAATGAGTGATGACTGTAAGGAAATTGCGCAAACGATCAATGCCCAGGAAAAATAATATCAAGAGTAATATCAAGTTCAATGCCAAGTTCAACATCAAAATGAAAGACTAACCATTACCCCCCCAGCAGGAAAGGAAGCCTGTTATATTTTTCTGGATTCGACGTTAAATTCAGGACGCCAACAAGCACCGGTTTTATTAAATCACTCGTAGCTGGTTACCGCGATAATACACAATATTTTTTTCATTATTTAATGTATTTGTGCTATATATTAGTTATCCCCCTTTTTATATTCTATTTTACTATGATTTTGATGATCAGCATCTGATTTTATCTGGATAATAATTAATGAGCGATGACATAATAAACACAGATGATGACTTTGCCTTCACTGAGACAGGCAAACTTTCCCATGAAAATAAATACCTTAAAGACAGGGTAACTAATCTGGAAGTTTTTAAGAAAAATTTCTTCGCTAATCATATCGAATTAGTTAAAGCAAAAGAAAAACTGGCATTTTTAGAGCAACAACTGGAACTTGAAAAACTCAAACAGAGAATAACCGATTTACCTGATCCGCTTGATACAAACTCCGAGCAGGACATTGAAACAAATGATGACATTTTAGGTTTTTTTAAAGAAAGCTTCTCCGCAAATGATTATCGTGATGTTGTGGCATCTATATTTCATTCAGTTGATAAAATGGATTTGGAAGTTACAGTACTAATCGCCACCGACCAACACACATTAACCCACTCTCTTGATGAAGCCTACCATGATTCAAATAAAGAACTCATCAACAAACATAAAACACAGGGAGAACGAATTGAGCACGATGATTATATAATTTTCAATATGAGCAATATTAGTTTTCTGGCAAAAAAACTACCTGTATCCGAACTGCTAAAAACTGAACAAATTAAAGAATTAATAAATATACTTTCAGTTGCTGCAAATTCACGCATTCAAACCTTACACCGAGATATCGAGCTCCTGACATTAAGAAAAAATATTTATAAAATTTTCCGTAAAACACATATTTCCTTTGAATCAATGCGGGACAACATAGACAACCAGACCATTGCCATCTCAAATTTGTATCTGGGGTTTGAAAAAGCATTATTAGACACTCTAGCAAAAGTTGATTTATCTGACAGTTATATGGATATTTTTAAATTACTAATACATGATGCAAGATCTGAACTAAACCTGCTATTAACATCCGGACTGACATTGGACGAAAAATTTCTTGAGTCTATTATAAAACTGGAAAATGCGTATTCCGGAGAGTTTTCGGAGAATA
>Ga0316206_1000766_pt1 | contig 36501 bp, 32 predicted proteins | sample 6monthpyrite_MG_FD_204942 | JGI IMG/M metagenome (GOLD analysis project Ga0316206, IMG submission 204942) | Microbial mat bacterial communities from mineral coupon in-situ incubated in ocean water Damariscotta River, Maine, United States -... | ecosystem: Environmental > Aquatic > Marine >...
GGCCGTCGCTTCTGGGCTCGGGGCTATTTTTGTACAACAAGCGGGCTGGTGACGGATGATATCATACTTCAGTACATTGAAAATCACGCACCCAATCCTACCGACATCAGTCGGTAGTGGTTTAGTTTCACTGCCATGCCGTTTCAGTGTCAACGTACGTATGGCACTAATCTCGCGCAGCTTGTCCAGTTCAGTTGAATAAACTTTCTGTCCAAGTTCATCCAAATCTATCGCATAGGTGGCCTCAAGCCGCCCAAAAATTTCTTCAGAGGGATAGGATTTTCCGGTCTCTAATTTTGACAGATAAGATTGTTCGATATCGGCCCTCGCTGCGGCCTCGGGCTGAGTCCAGCCGTTCTTTTCGCGTTTCTGTCGCAGATATTCGCCAAACTTCATGTTGGTCTCCTTTACCCTTCCAATTTGCTTTTACCCTATCGGAAGGCTTTCTAATGGCTTGATAACATGATGTATTCTTTTGAATTCTTAATAGGAATTCCAGCTGAATATACTGGAATATAAGCGCAATCGGAGGAATTTTTGCCGAGACGCAGGAATATTTGAGAAGGGCAATAAAAAACCGGCCAGAAAGCCGGTTTTTGTGGTCAGTCCGTGAAGACCTCTATTTGGGGGATATCACCATCGTCATCTGGCGACCTTCCAGCGTTGGGTGCGATTCAACCTTTGCGGTTTCTTTCATTTCTTCAGCAACGCGCTTCAGAACATTCATGCCCAATTCCGGGTGCGCCATTTCGCGGCCGCGAAAACGAATGGTCATTTTCACTTTATCGCCGTTATCGATGAACTCATGCACTTTTTTCAGTTTGGTATTATAGTCATGCACATCAATGCCGGGACGCATTTTAATCTCTTTAACTTCCTGCGTTTTCTGCTTTTTTCGAGCAAGGCTGGATTTCTTCTGTGCTTCGTACTTATATTTTCCGAAGTCGAGAACCTTACATACAGGGGGTTCAGCGTTTGGTGAAATTTCCACAAGATCAAGCCCGCTCTCTTTAGCGATTACAATCGCCGCCGCAACAGTTACCAGTCCGTGGTTTTCTCCTTCTGCACCGATTAAGCGTATTTCATTTGAAATGATATCGCCGTTAACGCGTGGACCGCTTTGTTTAGCTGGTCCAGCAAAATTCCCTTTACGTATGTCAAGTCTCCTATAATTGTTTGGGTGGCCGATTTAATACCCTCAGCCGCCAGAAGGGCGCACTATAACCGCTACGCCTGAACTTTGAAAGCTTTGATAACGTTCAAATTTTGCTCAGGCATAGCTTTATCTTTAAACTGTCACCATCTTAGGCACTACCGTTAGGCATTGTGCCTTCAACAACCAGTGCTCTGATCACTTCATCAACATCCAGCACACTTTGATCGTTCGACCCCAATCGGCGCACACTTACGGTGTTTTGCTCGGCTTCACGGCCTCCCACCACCAATATGGCAGGCACTTTCATGTGGCTGTGTTTGCGGACTTTGTAATTGATCTTTTCGTTTTTAAGATCAAGCTCTACCCGCAGGCCTGCGGCTTCAAGTTTTGCAAAAATAGCTTGTGCATATTCATCCGTGTCCGAGGTGATTGGTGTTATCACCACCTGAGTCGGCGCCAGCCAAAGCGGCATACGGCCAGCATAATGTTCGATCATAATGCCGAGGAAGCGCTCCAGCGTGCCCAAAATCGCGCGGTGTAGCATCACCGGCGTGTGTTTGGCGCCGTCTTCGCCGATATAGCTGGCACCCAAGCGCCCGGGCACAACATTATCAAGCTGGAAGGTGCCGCACTGCCATGTGCGGCCAATAGCGTCGCTCAAGTGAAACTCAAGCTTGGGGCCATAAAAAGCACCTTCGCCCGGCGCATAGCTATAGTCCAGTCCGGTTTGCTTCAGCGCAGCCTCAAGCGATCCTTCCGCCCTATCCCAAACAGCATCGTCGCCCGCCCGTATTTCGGGTCTTGTGGCCAGCAATACTCGGAAATCAGGAAACCCAAGGTCACGGTAGACGCTGCCAAGCAATTCACAGAAAGCCACCGTTTCAGCTGTAATTTGGTCCTCAGAACAAAAAATATGGCCGTCATCCTGAGTCATTTGGCGCACACGCATCAAGCCGTGCAATGCGCCGTGTGGCTCGTTCCGGTGACAACAGCCAAATTCAGCAAAACGAAGCGGCAGGTCACGATAGCTTTTGGTGCCTTGTTTAAAAACCTGTACATGGGCAGGGCAATTCATCGGCTTCAGCGCCATCAGTTTGGCATTGCCCGACAAGATCGGCGCATCCTCGTCCGTTGAGGGCACCTCATCGGGTACAACAAACATGTTTTCCCGGAACTTCGACCAATGGCCAGACTGTTCCCATAATTTGCTATCCAAAAGCTGCGGCGTTTTGATCTCGTCGTAACCGGTACCTGATAGCCTAGACCGTATATATTTCTCCAGCTGAAGCCACATAACATAGCCCCGGGGATGCCAGAATGCAGATCCTTGCGCTTCTTCCTGAAAATGGAACAAGTCCATTTCGCGGCCCAGCTTGCGGTGGTCTCTCTTTTCGGCTTCCTCTAGGCGAAACAGGTAGGCTTTTAGCTGTTTCTTGTCTGTCCAACAGGTGCCATAAATGCGGGTCAGCATCGGATTTTTGCTGTCGCCGCGCCAATAAGCGCCTGCCACTTTCATCAGCTTGAATGCGTCGCCCAGCTTGCCGGTGGATGGCAGGTGTGGGCCCCGACACAAATCAAGCCAGTCACCCTGACGGTAGATCGTGATGGTTTCACTTGGGGGCAGATCGGTGATGATCTCGGCTTTATAATGTTCACCAATTTTCTTGAAATATGCGATTGCATCAAGGCGGTCCCATTCTTCGCGAATGATTTGTTCATCGCGCGCCACAATTTCGTGCATGCGCTTTTCAATAACAACAAGGTCTTCTTCCGTGAAGGCTTTGTCGCGGGCGAAATCATAGAAAAACCCGTCTTCAATGTTAGGGCCAATGGTAACCTGTGTGCCGGGGAACAATTCCTGAACGGCTTCGGCCATAATGTGCGCGCAGTCGTGACGCAGGATATCAAGCGCCTCAGTCTCGTCGCGTTTGGTGATGATGGAAACATCGGCATCAGCTGCTATCGCGCGCGATAAATCCCACATGTCGCCGTCCACTTTGATCGCGATCGCCGCTTTCAATAGCCCGGGACCAATGTCAGCCGCGAGCGTGGTGCCGGTGACCGGGCCATCAAACGTGCGTACGCTGCCATCAGGCAGGCGCAGGTTGACCGGGTTCTGTGCACTCATTTGTTCGCTCATGGCTTATATGTTCCTTTACGTCGGCGTCAATTCTAAAAAACAGTGAACTCGCGAATTACCGGGGGCAGCGCTAGAAGTCAAGAAAACACCAGCCTTTAAGCGGCTGTAGCCCCTTTTTTGACTGGGCTCCGATCCTAGACGGCAACACTGTCGTTATTGGATGAAAAAATGCTTGGCCGGGCATGTAGTTTTGCCGCGCGTACCATTCTGTAAACTCGAACCTGAGAATATTGCAATAAGAATGCTGTGCATCACCGCATACGGCCTCGCCAGCTTCAGTCAACAGCATATCAAGGCTTGGTTTTGTACCCTTTCTTTGCTTAGAGCCTTACCGACAAACATAATATTTCAAACGAAAAAATGGAGTGCCAAACAATTGTTGTTGTCTCTGGCGGCTCTTGATTTAGGATACCGGCAAGAGGGGACATTATCCGATGAGCAAGCAACAAATCTATACGGCGCCGCACGGCACCAATGTCGCCTATAACCGCCTTCCGGGGCGTGGGCCGGGCGTAGTGTTTATGGGTGGTTTCATGAGCGACAAAGAAGGTACCAAAGCGCTCGCGCTGGAAGCAATGTGCGAGCGCGAAGGCCGGGCTTTTGTACGCTTTGATTATCAGGGCCATGGCCAATCCTCGGGCCAGTTTAAGGATGGCACCATTGGGCTTTGGGCGAAGGATGCCATTGCTGTTATTGATGCGCTCACGCAAGGCCCGCAAATATTGGTAGGCAGTTCGATGGGCGGCTGGGTTGCTATGTTGGCGGCCAAAGCGCGAGCTGCGCGCATCAAAGGCCTGGTTGGCATTGCTGCCGCACCCGATTTTACCGTGCGTATGTGGAACACTGATTTTGACGATGCCACACGTGCGGAGGTAGTGGCGAACGGCTTTATGCAGCGCCCGTGTGATTATGGCGGTGATCCTTATATTATTACGCGCGCGCTGATTGAGGACGGATACAGGAACCGGGTGATCGCCGGGCCTTTAAATCTGGATATGCCTGTGCGGCTTATTCAGGGCACCGAAGACCCCGATGTTCCGTGGCAAACCACGCAACTGATCGCCGATAAGTTAACTGGCGACGATGTGGAAATTATATTGGTGCCGGGCGGCGACCACAGACTATCGCGCGATATTGATTTGAAGCGACTTGTGCGAGTGGTAGGCGGTTTGCTCGACACGGTAGGGGGCCAGGATTGATGGCGGGCAAATATTCAAAATTAAGCCGCGCACAAATCTTTGATTTTTTTGAGCGTCTAGCCGCCGACAACCCCAACCCTGAGGGCGAGCTGGATTATGTGAATGATTTCACGCTGTTGGTAGCTGTGGTGCTCAGTGCGCAGGCAACGGACGTGGGTGTGAACAAAGCTACCAAAGCATTGTGGCCAGTGGCCGATACGCCTGAGAAAATGCTGGCACTGGGTGAAGCGGGGCTTAAGCAGCATATCAAAACCATCGGCTTGTTTAATTCAAAAGCAAAAAATGTAATCTCGCTGTGTGAAGCGCTGATCTCCGAACACGGCAGCAAGGTGCCCGAGACTAGGCTGGAACTGGAAGCGCTGGCGGGCGTGGGCCGCAAAACCGCGAATGTTGTACTGAATATTGCCTTTGGCCATCCCACCTGCGCCGTGGACACTCATATTTTCCGGGTTTCAAACCGCACCGGCCTCGCGCCCGGCAAGGATGTGCTGAAGGTTGAACAGGCACTGGAAAAAGTAATCCCCGAGCCCTTTCAATTGCACGCCCACCACTGGCTAATCCTGCTCGGCCGCTACATTTGCAAAGCCCGCAAACCAGAGTGCGGCAAATGCAAGTTGGCCGATATCTGTCGCTTCAAAGAGAAAACGATCTAAGTCATTGGTAGATCATACACTAAGGAAATAGATAGTGAAATTATTGAAGTATGTTGGAATTGTTTTAGTGGTCCTCATCGTCTTTATCGTGGGGCGCACATTTATTGTTTTGCCTGCGGGCGATGCGGTTTTGCTTAAAACTGCGCAAGTTGACGAAGGTGAGGCGGCACGTATTGCGGTGAACCTTTCAAAGGCGATTACATTTCAGACGGTAAGTTACAGCCTTGACCGTGCGCCAGACGATGCGGCCTTCACCGGGTTTCACCAATTTCTCCGCGAAACATATCCTGCGGTTCACGGTGCGATGGAGCTTGAAACTGTTTCAAATTATTCGCTGATGTACCGTTGGCCTGCCGCCAAAACATCAGACAAAAAACCCATCGCTTTGCTCGCGCATATGGATGTGGTGCCGGTACCAGAATTTGGGCTGAAAGATTGGCAGCAGCCGCCATTTTCGGGGCTGATCGACGAGCACGGTATGCTGTGGGGCCGTGGATCGTTGGATGATAAAGGCATATTAATTTCGGTTATGGAAGCCGCCGAGCGGCTGGTGAAGGCTGGTTTTGCCCCTGACCGCGATATTTACCTGCTTTTTGGCCACGACGAAGAACTAGGCGGTGATCAGGGCGCGGCGGTTATGGCGCAGATGCTGAAAGATCGCGGCGTGCAGCTATCGTGGGCAATGGACGAAGGATCAGCCATTGCCGAGGGTCTTATCCCCGGCGTTGAAAGCCCTGTGGCGTTGATTTCATTGGGTGAAAAAGGCTCGGTCACGCTTAAATTTTCGGCCGAAGACGATGGGGGGCATTCAAGCGCACCAAAAGATTTCACCGCGGCTTCACTGGCGGCCAGCGCCGGTGTCGCCGTAACAAACAACCCCTATCCTCTTGTGCTGGACGAACATTTGGAAGCCATGCTGATGACGATTGCGCCCGAGATGGGTTTTCCCAAACGCTTGGCAATTGCCAACTTATGGGCAACACGGGGTTTGCTAACCGACCAGTTGGCCAAAAGCCCGACGGTGGCCGCCTTTATGCATACCACCACGGCTTTTACGATGATGAAATCGGGCACCAAAAGCAATATTCTGCCCCAGTACGGCGAAGCGATAGTCAATTACCGTATTCACCCCCGCGACAGTGTGGCTGGCGTAACAGCGCGCGCCGAATCTATTGTGGCTGATGACCGGATCACCGTCACCAACATGGGCGGAGGGCGCGAAGCTACGGCTATGTCAAGGGTAACAGGCGAGGGTTACGGTCTGATCGCGGCGACCATAAAAGCGCAGTTTGGCGATATTCCAACCGCGCCGACACTGACAGTGCAGGGCACCGATGCGCGGCATTACGATGCGCTCGCGGATGATACTTATCGGTTTATGCCCTTTGTTGTGGGCCCTAAAACACTAAGGCAAATCCACGGCACTAACGAACATATAAAAGTTCAGGCACTGGCTCGGCAGGTCGATTTTTTTGAAGCTTTGATTAAGCGGGCAGCGGTCGGAGGCATTCCATAATCAGCAGCCGTTCTCCGGGCACTTTGATAAGATCTTCGCCGATTTCAACAAAGCCTAATTTTTCATAGACGTGGCGCGCGCGGTCATTTTTTTCATACACATCAAGCCAAATGGTATTGGTGTCATGTTGCGTGAAAAAATGGTCCAATACGGCCTTCATAAAGGCTGAACCAATGCCGTCTCCACGCCGGGCGACAATGATACGCTTCCATTCCACACGGCCCGGACCATCATTTCGCAAAATAGCGTAACCAAACGAAGTAGCCTCGGCATTTTCGGCGATAAAATAATGATAGGAAGGGTCGTGTAAGTTGGCGAGGTGTGTGGCTTCGCTCCACGAATGGACAAATATATTTGCAGGGTCCATTTCAAGCGCTTGAACAAAAAAAAGATCGTCTTCACGCGCTGCGCGCATAGTGTGAAACCCGTTCATCCTGTTTCCTTCTTCAAGCGAACACTGGGTACATATAGCACAAAAGTGAAGGTAAAAACCAATTTAGAGGTCAGCCTGATTGGAGCAACCTGAATATTGCATATAATGTCTTTGGCCGCCTATGCAGCGCTTTTAAAAAACATCATATAGATCAACCGCGCATTTTCCGGGCAATTACCAAATCCCGGACCCGCATCGTGCCACTGTTGGGGCCTGAACAGCACCAGCCGATTAAAACGCATGGGCACCGTCATCAAATGTTCCCATTTGCTCTTATCGTTGGTATGAGGCCACAGGATTTCATCCCAAATTTGTCCTGCGCTTGTCATGCCCAGCGTCCCAAAGTCTTCTTGGCTCATGGGGGCATGGTCGGTGCCGGTGGGGATATGACGGTAAAATTCAGTGCCACCCTTGCAGTGTTCGGGCAGACTTAGATATAAAAGACCAGACCAATGCGCGTCGTCGATGTGAACACCCGCAGTGCCCTTGTCACCCTTAAACGCCATGCGGAACTTCGCATTTGCGCTGCCGTCTGCCACTTTAAGTGGCTCACCGACGATGGCAGAAATTGTCTCCTTAAGCCCGTTAATGCGCTGTGGGTACAGCGAGTTCTTTCCGGGGAAATAGGTGTCTTCCTCAAGCCCCGGATACTCCTGCGCCAAAGCAAGCGAGCGCAGCGCATGCGGGTCGTTCAGGAAATCATCAACAACTATCAGCGAATTCATCATGGGACTAATCTTTGGTTCAAGTATGCCTCTGCAACAAAAGTGGATCATTTCTTCTCTTGTTTTTACCTAGGCCAGCTTGTGGCCTTGCGTAAAGAAAAACCTTGGTCTATTCCATTTTATTGTCCAAAAAAGACGGGTGTTTCTTGCGGACTATTTTTGGAGCTGCCCTACACTCGAAATATGGAGACTTGATGCCTGCTATAAACTTGCACCCCCGCTTGTTAGCTGATTCCGTAGCGATAATCATGTTAGATTTATGTGAGGTACGGCTGCAAACAGACGCCAATTATCCCTGGTTAATCCTGGTGCCGCAGCGGGCCAGTATAAGGCATATTCACCGTTTGTCAGACACCGACCAGCAGCTCTTGGCGCGGGAAACGGCTTTTGTGGCTGAACGGTTTGAGAGTTTTACCGAAGCCAATAACATCAATGTAGCTGCGCTCGGCAATATGGTGCCACAGCTGCATATTCATATTGTCGCCCGCTTCAAAGGGGATGCTGCGTGGCCCGGCCCCATCTGGGGCATCGTGCCGCGCAAAGACTATAACACAAAAGTAATGGAACAGCTGGTTGCCGACCTCAAATTGGCATTGACTTAATGCCTTTCGCCAAAAGAGCAGCAACAAAGGGTTAATGCCTGAAGTGGCGCATGCTGGTGAAGACCATCGCTAATCCTGCTTCGTCAGCGGCATCAATTACATCTTGATCGCGCATGCTGCCGCCGGGTTGAATCACAGCAGTTGCTCCGGCTTCTGCAGCAGCCATCAGGCCATCGGCAAAAGGGAAAAACGCGTCTGACGCGACAACCGAACCTTCTGCAAAGCTTTCCGCTTCGCCCGCCATTTCGGCAGCTTCCCCTGCGCGCAGGGCAGCAATACGGCTGCTATCGCGACGGTTCATCTGCCCCGCGCCAATGCCCACTGTCATGCCGTCGCGCACATAAACAATAGCGTTTGATTTCACATGCTTTCCGACGTGAAAGGCGAACAACAGGTCTTGCAGTTCAGCGTCGCTGGGTGCCCGTTTTGTTACCACTTTTAAATCACCCAAACGAATACGGCCAACATCCCGGTTTTGCACCAAAAACCCACCCGCAACGGATTTCACCATATTGACCGTCTGGGTTGGGTCAGCCAGAGCCCCTGTGGTTAGCAGGCGAAGGTTTTTCTTTCCGGCGATAAGGGTTTTGGCCTCAGGGCTAACATTAGGCGCAATAATTACTTCGGTAAAAACCTTAATGATTTCCGCAGCCGTTGCCGCATCCAATGCAGCATTTAAGGCGACGATACCGCCAAAGGCTGAAACGGGATCACACATCAGCGCCTTTGTATAGGCTTCCAGAAGTGTGGCGCCTGTGGCCACGCCGCAAGGGTTGGCATGCTTGATAATAGCAACCGTGGGAATGCCTGGGTCAAATTCGCTTATCAATTCAAAGGCTGCATCTGTATCATTCAGATTATTATAGGAAAGTTCCTTGCCTTGGTGCTGGGTGGCTGTTGCAATGCCCGGACGGTCTTCTGCATTTTTGTAAAATGCGGCGGACTGGTGCGGATTTTCACCGTAGCGGCAATCTTGTATTTTTACGCCGGAAAATGGCATACGTTCAGCAAAGGTTTCCCCGTTTTGTGCAGTGAACCACTGTGCGATTGCCGCGTCATAAGATGCCGTACGGCTATAAGCTTTGGCAGCAAGATCGCGCCGTGTTCCAGCCGTTGTGCCGCCTTTGGATTTGATTTCAGCTATCACGCCTACATAATCAGCAGGGTCGGTGACAATAGTGACAAAACCATGGTTCTTGGCCGCAGACCGTACCATGGCAGGGCCGCCGATATCGATATTCTCGATGCATGTTTCAAAGTTAGCGCCCGACGCGACGGTCGCTTCGAACGGGTAAAGGTTAATCGCCACCAGATCAATGGCCGCGATATTATGCTCGTTCATTGCTGCCGCGTGGCTATCATTATCCCTGAGCGCTAACAATCCGCCATGAATTTTAGGGTGCAGCGTTTTTACACGCCCGTCCATCATTTCAGGAAAGCCCGTATGATCAGCAACTTCTGTGACAGCAATACCCGCATCCCGGATGGTTTTGGCCGAACCGCCAGTGGATAAAATTTCAACACCCATGTCAGCCAGCGCTTTTGCAAGCGCCGTTAGGCCGGTTTTATCTGAAACTGATATAAGAGCACGTTTTATAGGTACCGTCTTCATTAGCAAATAACCTTACTTATTTCGAATGTTACTATGGCTACGCGCAAGCGTGGCTAACCCTAGATGTTCATCTCACTGAGAGCCCAGTTACAGGTGGGTGTATGGTTTTCCGGCAGGTTCATTTTGACAATGATTTGCCGAGTAGCGATTGGGGTGTCAGGTTGCGGGATATACAGGCTGTCATCAATACAAGCCGTGCCTTCGTCGACACTGAAAATCCATACTTTACCGTTTCTGGTCTCAAGAGATATGCGGCCATCGGGTGCGAGCGTCGCTTCAATATGGGGGTGCAGATGAAATCGAAGAAGTATAGTTTCACCGCTAAGTTTTTCGGGTTTTGGCCCAAATAGCCGATCGATCCCCAGAAGCTTTTTGCCGTCCTTGCTTAGGCTAATTATACGTTCGTGTTTGACACCAAATTGTTTTAAATAGCCATCATGCATCAGTTTCAACCGAATCCCATCTTCAACGGTCTCGCGGATCGTGAGGGTCTCGGTCACACTTCTGCCGATATATCCGTCCTCTTGGATGCGGCTGGTATTTCTGTCCGAGATTATAAGCGCAGAATGCGCGGCCGTTGTGCGCGTGAGCTTGCTGAGCTGTGGTATCGATCCGCGCGGGCTAGCGGGGCCCATATTCACGATTAGCCGTTCCTGACCACTTGAAAACTCAAATGATCCTGTGCTGGCATGGGCTAGAGAGGATAGTAGGTAAGCTGGCGGGGTGCCGCAGTCCATAATCACACAGCTTGTGCGCATTTGCAGACGTTGGACGCCTACGTGGACTGCATTTTCAATAGCTTTGCCTTTGGCCTCACTGGCAGCAAGGATGGCATCGGTGCCGTGGCCGCCTTCTGCCGAAACGCCGCCGATCTGTGCAAAGCTGCCATCGCCGTGGCGCATTGTGCGCACAAAAGGCGCAATCCGATCAAGGCTAACCTGTAGCCACGGCGGCAAGTCGCCGTTGGTTTCAATGATTGCGTTTCGGACAAGAATAAGCAGTTGCATTGTGCGAATCGCATCTGAAGCATTGCGGCTGACAGGGCCACCGTCCGGCAAAATGAATGCCTTGACTGTGCGCTCCAAGACTTTTGAACCCTTGGCAAACCAGGTCCCGCCACCGGGTAGCAACAGCCCGGCCAAGGTTAGGGCTGATGCTGTATAGACTTGTGCAATGCCTAAAGGCACATCGCCGTGGGTGCGCATCAAGTGCCGGGTTTGGCGTGCCATCGCATGCAATATTTTTGATCGGCACACCATATCGGCTGAGGACAAAATCAAAGGCGCATGCGCAAGCCAGTTAATCATGCGGCGGGCTAAGGTTTCTGGCTCCCAAATCTCTCGGCTCCAATTTTCACCGATAGGTAACCACCAGCCGATGATCGTTTCCGCCGCATCGCGGGCTTTGGCCTGATCGTTTGTTTGAGCCAAATCCTGAAGCCAATGAAAACTATGAGCATAGCGCCGAAAAGCTTGGCTTGCTTTTTCTGCATCCTGCCAAAATGTTGCACTGAGCGTGACCTGTTCTGTGCCATGCAGCATATCGCCGCCAAAGATGGCTGAACCAAGTGTTGCATTGCCTGGCGCAGGGTCGTCAGGGCTGCCAAGAAGCTGGACGGGATGCCTGCCTTTTAGGCGCTGGCTATAGAGGCTAGTACCATAACCCCATTCGCGTATGTTTCGGGCTAGGCGGGCAAAAAGTGTTGCGGCCAAATGACGGCTCATATCGCGCCGAAGCGTTGTACGCGAAAGTGGCATATTTGCGGAAAATCCAGCAATTTTATCTAAAGCCGCATTCATGGTAACGGGTCCTCTGTCGCTTTAACCGCGAAGCGCCTTGATGTTGGCTGCATAGTGTTCGGGTCCGCCTTTGAAGGTGGCGCTGCCCGCGACCAGCAGATCAGCCCCTGCTGATACCACTTGCCGGGCTGTCACAGCATTTACGCCGCCGTCAACTTGCAGATCAATATCCAGGCCAAGGCTATCAATGCGTTTACGGATTGCCTCCAGCTTTCGAAGTTGGCTGGTAATAAAATGCTGCCCACCAAATCCTGGGTTCACTGACATTACAAGGATTAGATCAACCTCTTCATACAGATATTCAAGGTTGCTCTCGGGCGTGGAAGGATTTAGCGAAATGCCTGCTTTCACGCCCTGCGCTTTGATAGCTTGCACGGTACGGTGTGTATGGGGGCCTGATTCGAAATGGGCGGTGATAATATCGGCGCCAGCGGCAGCAAAAGCTTCAATATAAGGGTCAACCGGCTGGATCATCAGATGAACATCAAATATCTTGTCACTGTGGCGGCGCAGCGCCTTCACAACGTCTGGGCCAATCGTAATGTTTGGAACAAAATGACCATCCATGACATCGACATGGATATAATCAGCACCAGCGGCATCAATCGCGCGCACTTCTTCACCCAATTTCGCGAAATCGGCGGACAGGATGGACGGGGCAATTCGGGTTGGTTTCTGCATGGTGCACCCATACCAGCAAAGGCCTTGTGCTGCAAGGCATCGCGCAAGTTTTAGGGATATTTAGTTTGCAGGATTTTATTGTAGTTTTAGCTATTTAGGGGATTGCACGCTGCACTGGAGAATTTACTTTTTTGGTTGAATTTTTAGGCCCCGAAAACAGATAAAACTTCTAAAGCTTGGTGATACGCACAGCAAAAAACCCGTCCATACCACCTTTGTCAGCTATTATGGAAGGCAGGCACAAAAGGTCGCCGTTTGGGGTGATTAACTGGTTCAGACCGCCGACTTCCTGCGGCTGAATACCTACCCGCTTAGCTTTAGGTGTGTGTGCGAGGAAACTGGTAATTTGTTCGATACCCTCAGATGGCTCAAGTGAGCAAACGCAGTAAACCAGCATGCCGCCAACCGGCAATAGTGTGAAGGCATGATCAAGGATGCGGCCTTGAAGGGCCGCCAGCTTGGCAACATCGTCCGGGCTTTTTGTCCAGATCACATCAGGGTTGCGGCGCAGTGTACCGGTGGCGCTGCACGGTGCATCCAGCAGGATATGATCAATCGGCGTATCCGGGGCAAACCTGCTGGCATCAGCCGCGAACAGCTGGGCCGTTAAGCCTGTGCGGGCAAGGTTTTCACTGAGCCGGTTTAACCGAACCTTTGATCGATCTACGCTGGTTACATGCGCGCCTCTGGCGGCGAGCTGCATTGTTTTTCCGCCCGGTGCCGCACACAGATCAAGCACACGCTTACCGGCAAGATCGCCAAACAGGGTGGCAGGAATAGCGGCAGCAAAATCTTGCACCCACCATACGCCGGCATCATAGCCTTCAAATGCCGTGACATCACCGACTTCCCTTCGCAGGGTGCCCGTGGGTGTTACTTCAGCCCCAAGCTTTTTAGCCCACTCTTCGGCGTTAACGCCGGGTTTCAGAGATATATCAAGCGGCGGTGTGGTTTGCAACGATGTTGCAATCTCGGTGGCTGTTTTTTTACCGTAGGCCGCAGCCCAACTATCAAAAATCCATTTTGGTAAATCCAGCGCAGGTCGAGCGTTTAATTTGGCAATAAGCGTTTCTTGCTCACGGCTTGCGCGCCGCAAGACCGCGTTCACCAATCCGGAAAAGCCACTTTCTTTGCCCGGCAGGTTTTTGATTAACGTAACAGTTTCGTTGACAGCGGCATAATCGGCTGTGCGCATTAATAAAATTTGCGCAAGCCCGGTTAGCAAAGCGGCCTCGGTCCAGGTGGCATTCCTGGGCAGGGCTGATTGCAGCAAGCTATTGAGAACCGCCATAAGGCTGCCGTGCCGCCTGAGACATAACATCAATAGGTTTAGAACAAAGGCGCGGTCTCGCGCATTCAGCGAAGCGCTGCCGCAGATGTCATCAAGGGCCGCATCAAACGGACGGTTCTTAAGCGTGACAGCCATCAGGGTGCGCACCGCTGCTTCACGGGCCTTCAGGCCACTGGACAGATTTTCTTTGCTCATGGCGCTACATACTGCGGTGGCCGCCCGATGGAAAGCTAAAACTAAGGATCATCTTGCGTGCTTGCTCGCAAAAGCCGTACTAAAGGTGATTGGGGTTTGGCCATAATTATAGTCTTGGATGGTGTTCATGTCGGAAATCACTGAAAAAAACAGATCATTATTTCAAAGGCCAGCCAAGTTTGTTTCGGCCTTTTTGAAAAAACCGCTACTTGCAGCCTTCATGCTTGGCATGACCAGTGGTTTTCCCCTCACCATTATTCTTGGCATCATGACTGTATGGTTGTCGCAGCATGATATCCAGAAAACAACTATCGGCATCTTTACTTTGGCGACACTGCCCTACTCGTTGAAGATTTTTTGGGCGCCACTCTTGGATCGAGGGAAACTCGGAAAATGGGCCGAGAACGTTGGCCGCCGCAAGTCCTGGATTTTTGTTATTGTCGCGCTGTTATCTTTGGTGATCGTATATCTCTCCAGTTTAAGCCCGGACACCGATCTTATAATGATGGGAACCATGTCTTTATCTATCGGGTTCCTGTCGGCTAGTCTTGATATTGTTATTGATGCCTACCGAATAGAGGTAACTGATGAGCGTGATTTGGCGCACAGCGCTGGTATGTATCAATGGGGTTACAGGCTTGCCAACTTGATTGCGGGCGCGGGGGTTTTTACGGTTGCACATTATACCAGCTGGGGCTTTGCTATTATGCTTTTACCCTTGCTCACTGTGCCTGGTGTAGTCGCCGTTTTATGGGTGGGTGAACCCACCATTGAAGAAGGCGAGTTTCTGAAAAGCGAAAAAGCGGCCCACTCCAAACTACAAGGTTACCAAGCCTGGATTTTTGAAGCTGTGGTTTTGCCGTTTAAGGAGTTTATTCTTCGCCCAAACTGGTATTGGATCTTGCTATTCATCACTCTGGTCAAGTTCGGCGATGTTATGGCGGCGATTATGACAGGGCCGTTCCTGGACGAAGGCCTGGGTTTCAGCCTTTTGGAAATGGCATACGCTAACAAAGCGGTTGGTGCACTAGCTGCGGCCGTGGGTAGTGCTTTTGGTATTTTGGTTTGGTGGTGGTTTGATACATATAGAGCCCTGCTTCTAAGCATCATTTTGATGATGGTGACGAATTTGGGCTTTGTCTGGCTTAGCTATGTGGGCCACGATACCACGGCGCTGGCCATTGTGGTTGGCCTTGAAAACTTTGCCTCCGGTATTGGCGGCACGGTTATGATCGCCTATTTTGGTAGCCTGTGTAACTTGTCATTCACAGCCACGCAGTATGCGCTGCTTTCAACTTTATCAAGTGTCGCCAGAGGATTTTTTGGCAGCGCTTCCGGGGTGTTAGCGGATATGATGAGTTGGACACAGTTTTTTCTGGTCTCAACATTGTTGGCTTTGCCTGGGCTTTTTGTATTACTAATTTTATGGAAAAAGAACATTGGAGCCGAAGGCATACCGCTCAAAGATATGCCTGATCCGGAAAATGTGAACAAATAGGAAGAACTGTGATGTCATAATCGCGTCACATCCGTATAATAGTTACTCGGGTAAGCGAAAACGACAGGATGGCTTTGATGAAAAAATATGCGCCGATACGTCCCAGTGTTGCCGCGGCTCAGGCAATGGCGGGTGCACGCTCTTATGTGCGTCAAGGCAGCTTAGAAGTACGCTTAGCCCGATCGTTCAAAGAAATTAAGGCCGCGCAGAAGCTTAGATACCAAATTTTTTACGGTGAAATGGATGCCAAACCTGACTGGATGATGAAAGTTACCCAGCGTGATATCGATCCGTACGACGGTGTGTGTGATCATCTGTTGGTAATCGACCACGACCGACCAAAAGCCAAGCGTGTTGTGGGCACCTACCGCCTGCTGCGACAGGAAGTTGCCGAGACACACGGGGGATTTTATTCGGCCGGTGAGTTTGATCTATCACCCTTGATGAGCGACAAGTTTAAAAAGCAGATGGGCGAAGGCCGTCAACTTTTGGAATTGGGCCGCAGCTGTGTACATGCAAACTACCGCGCCACCTCAACGATTAATATGTTGTGGAAAGGCATCGCCGAATATCTGAAAGAGCATAATATTGCCTATATGTTCGGCTGCGCCAGCTTTGAAGGCACGGACCCTGCTGAGTTTAAAGAGGCCCTAGCCTATCTTTATCACAATCATCTTGTTGCCGAAGATTTCAAGGTGAAAGCACTCGATAATCTTTATGTCGGCATGAATGATGTTTCCCTGGAAGCACTGGATGTGCGCGCCGCGCGCCGTGCCCTGCCCCCTTTGGTTAAAGGATATTTGCGCATCGGATGTTTCATTGGCGAAGGTGCTGTTGTAGATGCGCAATTTGGCACAACAGATGTGTTTATCCTGCTACCGGTAGAGCGCATCGCCAAACGCTATTCGAAACACTATGAACTGAAGACAGAGGCCAACGATGCGCTGCAGCAGACGAGTGCCGTTTTAGGATAATACCCTGGGTACCGCAGCGCCCCACGGTGAATGGGTAGGGTGATTTTGTTTTCGGAATATCAGCGAGAAATTATTAGCAGGCATAGCTGTAATTTCCGGTGCGGCGAAACCCGCCTTTTGGGCCTGTCCTGTAACAGTTTCCATATCTCTGATACCCCAGCTCTCGTTGCGCGATTTTAGTGATGTGTCAAATTCGGCATTTGATGCGGATGTGTGTTGTCCGCCTTGTTTATAAGGCCCGTAAAGATACAGAAAACCGCCTTTTGGCAAGGCTGCGCCAGCTTTTGCTATCAGGGCCTCAGCCACCGGCCAAGGCGAGATATGAATAAGATTAAAAGCCAAAACCGCAGTTAATCTGGCAGGCAATATGAGCTCACCAAAATCGCGTTCCATAATATTGAAAGAACGGGCAGGCAGGATGTTATCAGCCAACACCTCGCGCCGCCAAGCGTTGATGCTGCTAAGATGGTGGTTTTCGATATCGCTTGGCTGCCACAGGTGATCTTCAAACTTGGGCGCTATATAGGCGGCGTGTTCGCCTGTGCCACTGGCGACTTCGAAAATCGTGCCGGTTAGGGGCTCGGCTGCTTGTAACACCTCAGATATGGCTTTGCGGTTACGCGCTGTGGCGGGCGCGTGCAAGCGCTCGTCTTTGCCCTTTGGGTCAAAAGATCGCGCCATTTTCTAGCGTTTCCGCAAGCGCGAAAATAGAAAGACAGGCACAACAATCGTGGCGCCCAGCAGCATGTATTTCAGTCCAGAGCCAGCAAACCATGCCCAAATGCCAGCGACTTTATTGGCGATCCAGCCAAAAATATCTCCAGTGCTCCATTCCAGCCAATAGAGAAGCGCACCTACAGCGATGCTCCAAATCACAAGCTTGAAAATAGTTGGTAGATCGAGGTCCAATTTAGACATGGGGCGCTCCGGTTGGCCGTGATTGTTTATCAGAAATACAGACGAAAATGATTAACTGTCGCCGCCAATATTATCCACCAAATAGCCGTTGGGTAGCAAAATTGCCAAGCATGTTTGCAAATCCATCGAAACGCCTGCGCGGGTGCGGGCATTCATGTCTGCCGCGCGGAAATGGGCGTTTAGGTCAGGTTCGAAAAAAAACACTTCAAAAACACAGCCCGGACTTTCATATAGCATCACCTGCACACTGTTATCCCGGCGGACCAAGGAGGGAGCCCCCATTAGGCTTTGAACTTCCTTGGGGCTAAGCCCTGCCAATTTTTCAGGCTCAGCGGGCACGACTATAAGATCTTGTTTTATCAGCGCCGTTTCAACCGCAGCAATTTGTGGATCAGCTACAGTTGTAGGCTGTTCTGTTTGCAGTGTAGGGGCTATGGTTTCCGGTGTCGCCGTTGCCATGCAAGCGGAGAGGAAAAGTGCCGGGATCAATATTGACCGCCGCATCAGCTGTGCTGCCGTGGCACGGCGTCACCGCGCACATGATGGAAAACATGTGTCATCACTGCAGCACCGACAATGGGCGCCAATATGTTAACGAACGGTACCACAAACATGGCCGCGATAAACGCACCAGCAAAAAATATTTTACTGCTATGTTCCACGCGAAATCTTGCCATCTCCCGTGGGTCCATATGACGGACTGCGACCATTTCAAAATACTCGCGGCCGAGCAAAAACCCGTTGATCGCCACAAAAAGCAAAATCGCACCAAATCCGCCCAGGAACAACAGGATGATGTAAGGCACTAACGCCACCAGATTGATAGCAACCATCAGAAAGGTGAGCTTGGCCGCGCTGATTATAATATCGCCGACAGGAACTTTGCGGGTGGCCAAACTGTTTGGATAATATTCTTCTTCAACAGCGCCGGCGATTTGGTCGGTCATCAACCCCATAACCAGCGTAACGACGCCCGGAAATAAAATATAGGAGCCAATACTGACTACGACCCAGAAGCTGGCCGATGATAACCAGTCGCCAAGTTGGTCTATCCATTCCCAGCCGACGGTGATGGTTTCTGGCCAATAATAGCTTAGACCAAAAGTTAATAATGCAAGTGTTGCTGCGGCGGCGATTACGGCTGTTAAAAATACGCTACGAAACTTAGGGTGCAGCAATTGCTGCCAGGTTCTGTTGATAGCTATTCCGATCATGGCTGTGTCCTCGCTAATTTTTTATTTTTTTGGCCATGCTTATAAAGATAGGGCGAACAGGTAGCGCTTGCAATCCCGCATTGCTTTCTTATGGTGCGGAATGCGTAATTATTCACACTCTTTTTCAAGGAAGACAAGCATATGACGGCTGGCACACAAGTTCTTTGCATGGGCAATGCGATCGTTGATATTATAGCGCGTGTTGATGACCATTTTCTTGAAAAGCATGAACGAGTGAAAGGCTCGATGATGTTGGTCGATGCAGAAACGTCTGCCAGTATATACGCTGATATGCCGCCCGCCATTGAACGTTCTGGTGGATCTGCGGGCAATACTGCTGCAGGTATTGCTTCGTTTGGTGGGCGCGCGGCCTATATTGGTAAAGTACATAACGATCAGTTAGGGGCGGTTTTTACCCACGATATTCGTGCATCCGGCGTTTCTTATGAAACCGTTCCGTCTAGTGAAGGTGCACCGACCGCAACCAGCATGATTTTGGTAACACCAGACGCGCAGCGCACGATGAATACTTTCCTCGGTGCGTGTGTGGAATTGACGCCCGAGGATGTGCATGAGGCCGTTATCGCCGATGCCGAAGTTCTGTATGTGGAAGGGTATTTGTGGGATAGCCCATCAATGAAGGCGGCTGTATTGAAGGCCTTTGAGTTATCACACGCTGCGGGCCGACTGATTTCCCTGACACTCTCAGACAGTTTTTGTGTTGATCGGTTCCGTGATGAATTTGTTGATCTGGTGGAGAACCAGGTGGACATATTGTTCGCCAATGAAGCCGAGATTAAATCACTGTACCAGGTTGATACTTTTGACGAAGCCGCCGCTCTTCTACGACCGCATGTAAAAATAGCGGCGCTCACCCGTAGTGAGAGAGGCTCGGTTATCCTATCAAAGGACGGCGCGATTGAGGTATCCGCTTTTCCGACTGAAGTTGTAGATACCACCGGCGCAGGTGATCTATATGCGGCAGGTTTCCTTTATGGATATACCAATGGATATTCACTGGAAAACTGCGCAAAACTCGGTGGCCTTGGTGCTGCAGAGGTAATTTCTCAGCTAGGGGCAAGGCCGGAAAAAGCTCTTGCAAGTCTTGTTGCCAGCAAACTGGAGAATTGATTGCGGGCAATTTCCAATGTTTTGTTCGCGGTGCCGCGAGGCCGTAAGTCGCATATAGAAATTCGTTTGTCTCACGGCGGTATCGGTTTATCGCGTTTTTATTGCGCAATTCGTTACACAAGCTAACACTGTGAAAAATACGGTATCTTAGTAGTTTGCGGCAAATAAAGTGGGCTAAAGGGACGTCAATGTCGGCAATTGAGCAAGAAAAAACCGAGAAAATCGAGCAAGCGCTTGAGAAAAAACCTTTTGTCAGCGTCGGACTGTTTTTACTGATTTTGGTGGGATTTTCAGCGGTTGGTTATTATTTAACAATAGAGGTAGGGCTTAAACGATATTATATGGCGGCTCTGATGTGGGCTCCTGGCCTGGCTGCTTTGTTAACATGCAAACTCCGTGGCATTAACCTCAATATATTGGGGTGGCACTGGGGGCGTGGCCGCTGGCAGGGGATCGCTTATCTGCTCCCTGTCCTGTACGGCCTTGTTGCTTATGGCATTATCTGGGGCGCTGGTTTTGGCGGCGTTGTTGACCCACATTATATTGATAAGGCTGGTGAATTTCTTGGGCTTTCGGGCTGGTCAGATACTGCCATTGTTTTGTTTGCGCTGGTGATATTTGGTGGTGTTGGCATCACTTGGCATATTAGTACTGCACTCGGCGAAGAAATTGGATGGCGCGGGTTTTTGACACCGCAACTTATGTGCCGTTTTTCCTTTCCTGTTACGTCGCTTATTGTTGGCCTTATCTGGGCTGCTTGGCATATGCCTCTTATTTATATGACAAAATATAATGCAGGGCCGTATCATTTGAATATGCAGATGCTCAATTTTACTATCATGACTATAGGGTTATCTTTCATTTTAACCTATTTGCGGCTCAAGTCCGGCTCGCTTTGGACAGCAGCAATTCTTCATGCCTCTCACAATGCATTTGTCATTACAATATTTGGCGAAATGACGCTTAAATATGACGATACACAATGGTACGCGGGCGAGTTTGGCATCGTTTTGCCCGCTACTGTGGTCGCTTTTGCGGGTTATTTTTGGTATAGAGCCAGACAAGAGGGCCTGTCGATGCCTCAGAGCCTGGATCAAGTCACTTGAGGAAAAAAACTGTCCGGGACGACAATGGACTACCGAGGCGCAGGCCACCGAGGAACAAGCATGAGTAAGAATAAATTAGCAGATACAGCAACCGCCAAACCGGCAACGGAAAGTACCGCTAAAAAGCCAAAACCCATACTTCAAAGTAAAGAGTTTGGTGGCAGGGAAGGCCCAGAGCCCACTCGCTACGGGGATTGGGAAAACAAAGGCATTATTTCCGATTTTTAATCATCGGGATAGCTTGTTTGCGCGATATTTGATGAAAGTGTGATTGTTGTCCTGACCCGCAGGTTAGACCGGTTTTATGCCAATTTATTCAATTCGTTTTTTTATCCCTGCGCGAACTAGCAGTTCACGAAAATTCATCAGTGTTTGTTCGGCGGCCTCGCGTTCGAGACCTGCAATCAAGCCTTCAGTGAAATCTTGTTGTTTCATATAAATGCGCACTTGTTGCTCGGCCTGTTCACGGCAATTGCCATCAGTAAAATAATTATCGGCAATCATCGACAAGATTTTAGTCGCTTTTTCCTGCAGGCTAATATCGAGCTGATGTAGCTTTTTCAGGACTTGGGTATTGTCCATGATGGTCCTACAGAAGCTATCAAGTTTTTCTGCGATTTGGCGGCGATGCATTTCAGTTAAATCGGCTGATGATACTTTCTGCTGCAAACTAACCAGTTCTTTCATTCTAACAATTGGCAGGTTATCAAGCCCGATAAAGATCGGTTCGTAATCTGGCCTTGAAAGAATAGGCAGGATAAAGTTGGCGACAATCCGCTTGTTTGACATGCCGATAGTTACGGCCTCAAGGTCCAGAAGCGCATGTATCTGCGCGACAGGGTTTTCAATGCCGAGGATCAAGTCACTTATTGACGTGCTATTGATTAGCCGACCCGCGCGAGTGATCAATTCTTCAGTGATGGTGTCAAGCGCGTGAATATCCCCCTGCAGATTTTCGAGAATATCTTTCATGCTGCTGAGTGCGGTTAATTGGGCAATCAAACCGTCATCACAAACTGGTTTGGACGATGATATTTCCGCTTTTAATCGATCAAATAAGACATGCCCGGTAAGGGGCAATAAGCCCTCAGCCAGAAACCCATTGAGCCGCAGGGCTTCGTCCGTAAAACTAAAAGACCAGCTGTCGCCCACCAAATCACTAAGTCGACCGGATTGAAGATGAGCGATTTCTATCATAAAAGCACCGCGATCCTTTTTTTCTCCAAGCAGGCTGTCGAGGACCAAGCTATGCATGAGAAGCTCTGAAATCATTTGATCCAGAATCGCTGAAACCCACGCTGGTCGGCTATTTGATAAAAAAACAGCGATACGTCCAAATTTGTCGCTTAATGTGACTGCCGGGCGAATATATTCGACCAACGCGCAAATCAATAGAAAGCGTTTGTTGGGTTTTTTCTCCAGCGATTCAATTACCGGCTTCAGCCTTCCCATTTCCAGCGAAGGCACATGGTCTAAATTCTTCTTCATAATGTCTACTGAAGCGTCAATGACCTTGTATATTTTGCGCATGCGGTCTTGAATGGAGCCTTCTTCATTTTCGAAGGATACGGCTGTGCGCTGAACAGCATTCTGCAACTTGGTCCCAAAATTATATAATTGATAATAATGTTCGAGATTGTGAAGAAGCTCTGTAGGTGTGATCCGCCACTCTTTCAAAGTGTTTCCAAGCAGATCCCAAATAGAACGCCGCCCATCAGGGGCATAAAGTTCGTCCGGTGTGAGGCAAGGCGTAATCGTGCCGGTTTCGTCATATTTTGATTTCTTGCCGATTGACCCGCGGGAAAGAATTTCGAGGGACTGAAAGTCATGATTTGACTTATCATAGCTTTCCTTGAGTACCTTAATGCCGGTGTAACGTTTGTTTCCCCACAGGGACTCGGCTTTTTTAGTCGCAGCTTTCCGGTCCCCGATGACGTCAACGATGGTCCAGCTAGTGCCCCGGCGCCCGAGAATTTCATAGTGGACCTTTACGCCAAAGCTCACACGCTTCTCCTATCTTACACCGCGTCTCCAATTATTGATGGTATCGTCAACTAAATTGTTCAAGCAGTCAATATCCTGTCGCCATGCAAGGTTAAATTGAGGGTCGTCGCTGGCGGGTCGCCGGTGTTCGTCGAGGAAGTCTAGCTGGACCCGCATGGGGCATGTCACCCCTTCACCTGCAACAATGCATTCCCTGTTTCTGAGTGTGGGCAATGCCGCTAGAAAATTTTCTGCACCATCCGGCATGGTGTCTGCTACAAATTGCCGATCGCGACCATTGTTGAGCCGCATAGAAAGAATAGTGCCACACTGGCTCAATACCGCCTCTGATATATCGGAGGGTCGCTGTGATACTAATCCCAGTGAAACTCCATATTTTCGGCCTTCTTTGGCGATACGCTCCAGCGATTTTCGCGCAGACTGTGGGCTTGAATCAAGCGCCGCATTTGGCACATAGCGATGTGCCTCCTCGCAGACTAAAAGTATCGGCGTCGCCCCTGCATGCCGTCGGCTCCACATGGCAAAATCGAAAACAAGCCTGCTTAATAATGAGACCACCACATCGACAATTTCAGAGGGAACTCCGGAAAGGTCCAGCGTCGATATGGGCCGCCCTTCAACAGGAAACCGCAAGAGCTTCGAGACCAGTTCAGTGAGTGTATCCTGCACCATCATGCCTGAAAACATGAAGGAAAAACGGCGATCATTTCTAAGTTCTTCGATTTTGTTTTTCAGCTTGAGGAAGGGCCGGGCAGCGTCCGCTTTGTCCAGCCGTCCCAGCTCGCTGTCGATCGCGTGGATAAGGTCGGTAAGTTTATAGGGGATGGGCGTATCAACCGTAAGCCGTGAAAGGGAATACTGCGGCCCTGCTTTTTTTCGTGCGTCAAATAACGAGCGTTTGAGAATATCAACTTCCGCTTCGCGGCCAGCCGTGTTGCGGCCCACAAACAATTCGACATGCTCTTCAAAATTCATCAGCCAGTAGGGCAGCGTCATATCTTCTGTGGAAACATGAACGCCATTCGATGAAAATGCGCTGGCATATTCATTATGGGGGTCGAGGATCACAATATGGGCATTTGGGTGGGCTTCAACCAAGCGGTGGATGATCAGCGCAACGGTACTGGATTTTCCGGTCCCGGTGCTGCCCAACACGGCAAAATGCTTGGAGAGCAAGGCCTCAGCTTTCAGTGCTGCTGGCACACCATTACTGGGAAAGACAGTTCCGATACGGATCGTATCGTCAGCTTTCGGCGAAAAGATTGTCTCCATATCTTGCGCGCTGGCTTTCAGTACAGGGCAACCCGGTAGGGGGAACATCTTTATGCCGCGCGTGAAACCACCTGGACCATTTTCACCCAGTAAGTCGATCAAAACCGAGAAACTGTGGCGGGCCCCCTCGATCTGGCTAATGGAACGTACTGCCCCAAAAACAAAACTGTCTTCCACAGGGGCTTTTAAAATTGTGCCGAGGCGAAAAAGGCTTCTATTTCCAAAACCTTCCTGAGCCGCCGATTTTTCGACATTCAGTCGAAGGGTGGCGGGTGTCACGTCGGTAACATGTCCGACAAGGGCCGATGGGGTGTCCATGTCTTTTGCCGCAGGGAAACGCGTTGAGAGAGGCATAAAACCTCCTTTGCCTGATTATTTTTGTATCTTTTTTTCAGCCTGCACCCGGGATATTAACAAGCTGTTAAAGCGCTAATTTGACTAAAAAGACCAAAAAATTCAGGCAATAGAAAACAGATGTAAAATCAAGCCTTTAGAACACCCACTTCTCTGAGGTAGGCAATGCTTTCATCAATTGTTTCTTCAATGGGAACAATCCTGTAGCCAAGTTCTTTCACAGCTTTATCGCTTCGGGCATCCAGTTTTTCACAAGAAAAATGGGCCTCTTCAACCGTCATCATGGGGCGCTTGCCGGTGAAGGCTGAAACCACGCCCAGGACTTTGGCAAAAAACTTAAGAAAAAATGCAGGCATTGGTTTTTTCGGCGAAGGCTTTCCAATCTTTTTGGCGGCGATACAAAGAAACTCATAGATGCTCACCTGAGGCCCGCCGAGGATATAGTTTTCGCCAGCCTTGCCGCTGTGATATGCTGCAAGTATGCCTTCTGCTACTGCCCGCCCGTTAGCGAAATTGCCAACACCCGGCGGCGTGCCGGGAAGTTGATCATCTGCCATCATCTGGATAAGGCGTGCCCAATTGTGGGCGTCGTAGCGACCAACAATATGCGTAGGGTTAACAATCACAGCGTCTAGCCCACGTTCCACGGCCTCTTTGACTTTGCGTTCGGCGTAAGATTTGGTACGAGCATAACTGACCCAGCTTTCAGCACCCTTGCGCGGAGTTTTTTCGGTTACAGCACCGTGGTGATCGCCAAAAACAGCAATGGTTGATACATGAACCATACGTTTTACCTGAGCATTCAGAACCGCCTGCAAAAGCGCAGCAGTACCATCGATGTTCGTTTTGGCTTGTCGGGCGGCCTCTTTGTCCCATGTGCTGGTATCAGCCGCAGCGTGAAAAACGCCATCAACTTTAGCTGGCATGGCTTTTCTGATTGAATTGGGCTGCGATAGATCCCCCTTAACCAGCATGACTTTAGGATCAAGGGTTTTCGCCGCAGCCTCGGGATTGCGGACCATAGCCGTTATTGTCCAGCCCGCTTCAAGAAGCACGTCAATCAGATGTCGACCTAGAAACCCTGTGGCGCCTGTTACGAATGCCGTTGGCATCAAAATCTCCTTATAAAATCGCGCTTGCTCGTTTTCGCCCGAACTCGCCCTGCGGCGATGTTTTGCATAGAGGCTGCTCACTAGCAACGAATTATGTCCTGCCTTTGTGGGTTTGGCAATTTTTGAATATATTAACTCAGAGGTTGTGCAGCCAATCCCCCAAAATGCGCATAAAAATGTTATAGATTTAAGGCGTTTACTGGTGCGCAATTAGATAGGTGTCTGGCAATAAGCCCAATCTAAATCACCGAGAAAGTTGGCAAGTCATCCATGAGCACTGCTTAACCGTAAGCGGCACCCCTTCCGCCGCAAGGCGATACAGGCCCAGCGGCTTTAACTATTCGCATGTCCCTATTGTGGTCGAAAGCCAGTCTTGTGATTGACAGAAGGCGCCGATAGTGTCCGCCTATTAGCGAATGGTGATTTGGCGACTGATATTCTGTGGTTCTGGGCGCACAAGATCAATGTGCAAAAGCCCGTTTTGCATGTGGGCGTCTTGCACCTCCATGCCGTCAGCAAGTATAAATTTTCTCACAAATTGACGGGCGGCAATCCCCCGGTAAAGAAAGGATTTTTCTTCACTGTCATCTTGTTGTTTGCCACGGATAATCAGCTGGTTAGCCTCCAGTGATACAGCAAGGTCAGAGCGAAAAAACCCGGCGACGGCAACAGAAATACGGACAGTGACATCGTCTATTTGTTCAATATTATAGGGTGGGTATCCTTCGCCCGCATTTTTTGAGACATTATCGACAAGCTGTTCTAGCTGGTCAAACCCCAGCAAGAATGGACTATTGAAAGCTGACATACGTTGCATTATTTTTCCCCTAACTGAGCGAACGCAGATGGGCCCAACTTAATGCGGCCAATCTTTGCATATCGTGAAAAGGCCCCACATGGGCACCCTGCCACGGCTATGTCCTTACTGTGGGGTGAAGCAGCCCTGGCTTCAAGTCCTATGAAGATATTTGAGGCTGCAAAAATGCAGAACAATGAAAATTTCACAATGAGTGAAAGCTTATTGCGGCTCGGCGGAAGCTGTCAGTATTGAAGTTGTTTCATCCGTGTCGGCCCGTTTGCTTTTGGAAAGCTTGCCTTCCGTTTGCTCTGGAGGCCTGATCCAGCAGCGCGTTCCGCGCGCTTTAAGAGCTGAACACAACTCTTTGGCAAGAGCATAGGATTTTAAGGGCCCGGCGTTCAGGCGGAAATAAAATCCTTTTGGGGTTTTGTTCGTATTCCCAAAATCAACTTCGGAACGCCGCGGTGGGACGTTTTCAAGAAGATCGCCGCTTTGGCGGTAAAGTATGGTCCAACCACGCATCAGGTTTTTGATGGAGCGGTAAGCGCCAATTTGCAAAGCCCACCCTTCCGGCTCCAAAAGGGGCGGAATTTCCGTCAGCACATAATCTGCACGAAACACGGGTTTAGCTATTGGTTCAGGTTTTGCCTCAGGCGCTTTTGCAACCAGGATGGGCTTAGGCGCCGGTTCGACTTTCTCGGCCAACTGTGACGCAGTTATTAAACGTTGAGCAGCGTCCTGGCGTCCTTCTGTTTCCTGAAGTTCAAGGTTTGCCAGTTCGGCTCTGGTCCAGTCGGGATTCACAGTACCGGTAACCAAGGCTTGCATGCGCTGCGCTGGCTGCAAGCTTGCAAGCGAACGATAAAAGGTAAAGGTATTGTTGGTGGTTACGGTATCCAGATCAAGCCGGGCGATCCTGCGGGCCTGACCTTCTTGACCGTTCAACAAATAAGCCATCGCCAGATTTTGTCTGTCGCGACTGCTCCCTTGGCTAGACTGAACGATAGGTTCCAATATACGCACTGCAGCATCAGCGTGGCCGGTCGCTACCAGGACCAGTGCTTTGTTGGAAAGAGACAAGGTATCAGAGCTGGTTTGGAAAGCGGCAATAGCCTCATCGGTGCGACCAAGCGCCGCCAATGAAATAGCCGCCCCTGACCTTACCCGGGTATCGCCGTTCATTGATCCGGCCGCATTATTAAAGGCGGTAAGCGCTTCTTCAAACCGACCTTGTGCTAATTTGGTTTTTCCAATGCTGTACCAAACCGGACCGGTTGTCTGTCCGCGCTCGACGAGAAGGTTTAGAATTCCGGTCGCCTCGTCCATTGCCCCTTGAGCGATCAAGCTGGCCGCCAGTGCGCTGAGGGCTTCAGGGTCGCCGTTTCGTGCACCCAAGTGCCGGTATATAGGGATTGCCGCTTCATGATTGCCGTTTAGGGCAAGTTCGTCTGCGATTCGCTTCAGCTCACTATTTCCGGCTGACTGGGATTGTTGTGTATTCACCAGCACCGACGGTGTGCTGAAGCTGCTATAAGAACATGCGGAAAGGAAAAGCACGCTTGCCCCAACCAAGGTTGGCCTGATGTATTTGTTTTTTTTCATATCCCACTCACAAAGCGCTGGGTTGCCTGATTGTTTATTTTGTCTGACACTAGGCAAGAGATGTGAAAGAAGCTTTAAGCAGTGGCTAGGCTTTTAATTGATTTTGTGTCAAATTTTATAGACTATCTCAAGCTAGCCATAGGGACGCCTGTATGACCAAGTCTTTGAAAATATTTTTGCTTTCGCTTTTACTAACCCCCGCGATTTCATTTGGGGTTGAAGCGCAGGAAGCTGAAAATGAAGCAGTTCCAGCGACCGAACCACAATCGCAGGCGCCGAACTCAGAGCAGGGAGCGGTTGAGGCGGCTTTGGAGTTAGTGCGCAATAACAACATCGAGCGCGGTGTTATCGCTTTGCAGCGCTTGGGCGGACAAGGGAATGCCGATGCCCTATTTCATCTTGGAGAATTTTATCGGCTAGGTGTTGGCCATGAAAAATCCAACGATGTAGCGGCTATGTACTATCGCCTCGCTTCAGCGCTTGGTCATCAGCGTGCGTCATTGTCACTGGCAAATCTGTTATTCTTTGATGGGGATGGAAGCGAAAAAAGTTACGGTGAGGCCTTGGGTCTATGGGAAACTTTGGCGCTCGACGGTGATCTGGAGAGTATCTATATGCTCGGCATGATCTATTGGAATGGTGAAGCCGGTATTGCACAGGACCCTGTGCGTGGTTACGGGCTGGTGTGGCGAGCAGCCCTGGAAGGGTATAAGGACGCCGAGCAACACGAACTGACCATGCGGTCGATTTTGAACAGCGAGGCGCGGGAAAAGGCCATGGAATATGGTAATGCGTTGGAGGCTAAAGGTTTTAGTGCCGAACCCCTAGCATTGGAATTGGTAACAGCCGGTGAAGGCGCGGATCAACAGGCGCCTACAACAGACGCAGAGACATCGTTAGCAGAAAATAAGAGACAAGTATCCGATGCAGCAACAGCGCAAAACGAACGCATAAAACCGGAAGAACCGATTGAGCCAGTTAGCAAACCGGATGACTGGAGCAAAGTTTGGCGGCTTGAAGTTGGTTTTGCTATGTCTGAGTATGAGCTCAGGCGGTTAAAAATTGTTATATCGGCAAAACAACTGGATACAGTCGGCGGCCTTTATAACGACATTGTGCCGTCGCAAAATCGACCTGGATTATACCGACTGGTCTTCGGCCCGATGAAATCGATGCATGCTGCCGTAAATACTTGCGTAATCCTGAAACGCGCAGGACACGATTGCAGAGCCCAGCCGCCCGAACAAAAGCTCAATGAATGATCTTGTGAAAAAGAACGGTTGGGTTGGTGATATAGATGTGCAGCCCTCTGGGTGCCTATGCACAGGCACATGGGCAGGCCTCACGCAGAGGTGATATATCCAGGCTACCGTATATTGGATAAAACATTGTAGCCTACTTGCAGGCCGCCCCGTCAAACAGCATCGTGCGGCGGATAAAGATCGTTTAGTGGAAGTGACAACCGCTGAAAATCATATAGGGGAGAACTATGGTGTTATTGAAATTCAAGGCTCATTTGTGGGCGCCGGCAGTAGCCGCAACAGCAATTTTTATGGTATTTTCGGTCACGCCTGCCGCGATAGCGGATCATCACCAAATGGCTATTCATGCTGCGATAGAAAATGCCAACCGTGACCCTGCCAACGTCGCACGGGACCCTGACCGCAAAGCTGCTGAAGTTGTTGAGTTTTTTGCTGTAAAACCAGGTGATGTTGTGCTCGACCTTTTTTCAGGTGGCGGGTATTTTAGTGAAGTCTATTCAGGGCTTGTAGGCAAAGACGGCAGAGTTTATGCGCACCACCGCGCAGGCGAACGCTTTGAAAAAAACAAAGAAAAATTAGCGGCTCACTATGCGAAATTTGGAAATATAAGTTTACTTGTTAGCGCAGATGGCACCTTTGATCTGCCTGACGATTCGGTAGATTTGGTCATGTTGTCGTTGATCATTCACCATTTGCACTATTCAGAAGATACACCGGACGTTTTGCCCGAAGCCTCAAAAGCTTTGTATGCCGAAATTCAACGGGTTTTGAAACCGGGCGGCACTTTTGCTTTGATTGAGCACGCGGCACCCAAAGGCGCCAGTCGAAAAGACAGTAACGATTGGCACCGTATACCTCCAGAGATGGCTATCGCTGATTTGACATCAGTTGGCTTTAAATATGTGGGTTCTGCCGATAGCCATAACAATCCTGAAGATGCGATGAATTTTGCATGGGGCCCTGCGGGCATGCGCGGCAAAACAACAAGACTTGTGCAGAAATATACCAGCCCGCATTAGGCTGCCATGCACGCTAAAAACCAATAACAACAGCCTTGAAAAGCAGTGTCTGTTTGGCACTGTTTTTCATTTGTTGGGTAATATTCTTTCTGGCGCTTTTGCATTTTTCATCTGTGGACGTGGCGTGGATGGGTTATTGTGGCTTTAACCTCAACGTAAGCGCCCAGTGAGCGCCTTGGATAAGCGCTTTAATTGAGGCAGCATTTTTTAAACTTTTTGCCTGAGCCGCAGGGGCAGGAATCATTGCGGCCTGTTTTGGGCATATTCTCGTTGGCGGGTGGGGCAAAAGGATTTTCTTGCATGTGTTTGCGCATACGGTGAAGGGTCAGGGCAGCGTGGGGGATATAATCAGCAGCTTGCTGCACCAGCTCTGCATCTATATCCATGGGCTCCAATTTCGCCGAAGGGGTTGTCGCAATCTCTTGCAGCCGGGTGAGCGCGAACAATGCGGCCTGAAAATCCCGATCCTCATTTTGATCAAAGGCCACCATGGCTTCGGGACGCAACATGAGGGCTTGCCAGAAGCCGTCGATCCATATTTCCCAGAGGAGGCTGCCGTCAAAATCAATGTCATAGACGGGCCTGCATTGTCCTCGGTCGAGATCTCGAACGATGTCATTATAGTGGCCCATGATGAGGCCCATGATCATCTCGGCCTGTTTCTCGGTATCAAACACAGGGTCCCCTTCACCCCACACCTGCGGCATCCATTCGCTTGGCATAATCAGCTCCGGGCAGACAACAAGTCCGGTTAAAAAGCCATCGAGCGTGGTCAATAGCATAGCTTCGTCATCAACCGCCTCGCTCACAAGGAAAGCATCCAGCTTTTGCAGGTTTTTGGAAAGTGTCCCGGTCATGCGGTTTTTCCCTTCTCGTCTTTGTTGAAGCTCCTGGGTAGCAGTTCGTCGATACAGTTGATCGGATGGTCTGCAATGGTGTCGAATACCCAAGTCAAATAGGCCTGTAGGTTGATGCCGTTAATCTTTGCTGTCGCCAGAAACGTATAAACGGCAGCGGCACGATCTCCGTCCTTGTCAGAACCATAAAAGAGGAAGTTCTTCCTGCCAAGGGCGATGAATGGTCACTTACTCGGAAACGCGGATACTACCCTGCTGCAGTTACTTCCTGCACATTAACAGAAAAGGAGCCCAATTGAGCTCCCTTTCCCTACTTAAAACGATAGTCCAGATCGTTATAGAAATACGTCAATTGATTGAATATCATCCATAACCAAGCCAACCAAGAAGACTGAGGACCCGTCGCCGGTATCAATAAGTACACCGTCTTGTCCGTCAATCGTGGTCTCTTGGCTACTAGCGACCACATCGTCAATTGAGGTAAAGTCTGTATCCGTATTCACCAAATACAGATTGTCCGCCGTAACATCGAAGTCCTCGATAACATCGTCGCCATGTGCACCCGAAAAGAAGAATGTATCTTCACCGTCGCCGCCAGACAAAATATCATCGCCGCCGCCGCCATAAATTTGGTCGCTACCATCAGCGCCATTAATATGATCATCGCCGCCGCCGCCAAACAACTCATCGTTGCCGTCACCGCCGTCAAGGTGATCCGTGCCGCCGCCACCAAAGAGCGAATCATTGCCGTCACCGCCGCCAACTTCATCGTCGCCTGCTGAGGCAAATATTTCGTCATCGCCGTCGCCGCCCTCAATGTCGTCGTTGCCGTCGTCATGTCCGGCATAGACGATATCATCGCCGCCGCCCGCTACAATATGATCATCGCCGTTGCCGCCGCCGAGCACATCATCGCCGTTAGCGCCATACAGGCTATCATCTCCGTCACCGGCCCATGCGGTGTTGTGGGCTGCGCCTGTTGTATTGGCTTCGCCTTCGTCAAAATTTCCGTCCGCATCGACGTCATTCCAGCTACCCGCTACCAAAATATCATCACCATCGCCGCCAAACAGAGTATCAGATCCATCATCGCCAACGCCGTCATTGTTGAAGTCATCACCTACAATGAAATCATTGCCCGCTCCGCCACCAACAATATCATCTCCCGCGCCACCAGCAAAATCATCATCTCCTTCATCACCTGCACCCGCATAAATCACATCGTCATCAGCACCACCGTCAATGGTATCGTTGCCTGCTCCGCCAGTCAGGAAGTCATCTCCACCGTTTCCGTCCAGATAATCATCACCGTTATTGCCCTTCAAGGCCTGGGCGCTGTCATCGCCTTCATGGTGATCATCTTCTTCATCACCGGTGAAGTTTTCGTCATCAAGTTCGCCGTCATCATCTTCAAACTCGAAATTGCTTTCTGACAAATCGGAAAGACTTATGTTCTCCAGCGTTAGTGTGTGGCCGTTGCCCAAGTCGATAACAACATCACCATCAACCTCAGTCGCGGCTGCCTGCAGTGCCTCAAAATTACTGATTGCATCAATATCGTCTAAATCAATAGTATCACCTTCTGCGCTGTTAAAATCTGTAATGGTATCAGAAGATTTGTTATCGATTTCGAATTGATCTGCTCCGCTGCCGCCGGTCAAGACATCATCACCTTCACCGCCCTCAAGAGCATCATCACCGTTGCCACCTTCGACAAGATCATCACCGCTGCCGCCAGCAAGAGCGTCGGCACCGTTCCCGCCAGATAGCGAATCATCGCCTTTCCCGCCGTCCAGATCGTCGTTACCGTCATCGCCGCTCAGATCATCATCGCCGTCTCCGCCCCCTAGATTATCATCGCCGTCTCCACCATTCAAATCATCGGCACCTTTGCCGCCGCTCAGATCATCGTCACCATCGGCACCGTCGATGGAATCGTCACCGTCAAAACCCGACAATTCGTCGTCACTGTCTGTTCCTATGACATCATCATCTTCATCTTCTTCGTCTTCTTCATCTTCTTCATCTTCTTCATCTTCTTCTTCAGGGTCGTCGTTGCTATCATCGCTGTCGTCATCAGAATCGTCGTTGCTATCGCTGTCATCTTCTGAATCGTCATTGTTATCGCTGTCGTCTTCTGAACCGTCAGTGCTATCGCTGTCGTCTTCTGAATTGTCCGTGCTATCGCCGTCATCTTCAGAACCGTCGGTACTATTGTCTTCGTCATCATCCGCTTCAGCAAAATCAAAAGCTTGCGCGGTTAAACTATTCAAAGAAACACCTTCCAAGGTCAGTGTATTCTCACCTGACAGAGCAATGACGACATTGCCACCTTCCTCGCTGGAATTTTCCAATATATCAGTAAGGGAAGTAAAACCTTTAAGCTCGGAGAGATCAATCGAATCGCCATCGCCAGCATTGAAATCGGTAATGACATCGCTTGCGCCTTCATGAATTTTAAACTCATCTGCGCCCGCGCCCCCCGTCAGGAAGTTGGAACCATTGCCGCCCTTTATCTCGTCATCACCCGCCCCACCGTCAAGCGTATCATTGCCGGCACCACCATCAAGTTCGTCTGCACCGGCACCGCCGAACAAAACGTCATCACCTGAAAAGCCGTTAATCTCATCGGCACCGTCGGTGCCGCTAAGTGTATCGTCGACGGTTGTCCCATTAATCTCTGTCATTTTTCATGCTCCTGCTAAAAATAATGTCTTTGTGGGGTTAACGAGCGAAGCCGCTTTTTTATTCCCAAAGATTTTGGATTACTTTTGAAAATGGCGCGTTTTGGCCCTATCGGTGAACGCCGTCGGCAACCAAGAGTCCATTTTATTGCCATTTTCTCGTTATCATTTTGCCTTCTTCGTCCGCGCTGAGGGCGTCCCCTGTTATCATGCTGCGGATGGCAGCGCTAACAATGGGATTGTCCTCTTGGCTGGCAACAAAATAATTGCCCGCAGACACAGAGTTCTTGTTGGTAGCGGTGACCACAGGCATTGTCGTTGCCACTTGTATGACCCAAGAATTCTCATCACGACAAGCAACATTGTGGCTGGCTGAAAGTGCCGAGGATACTTCATATTCGCGGCAATAAGCTCCGTTACTTGAGCGAAAAGAAGTGCGCGGCGTCGCAACGGCACTGCCGAGTTGATCCAAATTTCCTGATACCAGGCTGGGGTGATTTTCAAGCACATCAAAAAGGGCATTTGCGGCGGTTATTCTTCCCGCACTTTGCTGGGCATAAGCCAAGGATGTTTGGTTATCGTATGACGGCGATATACTGGCAAATTGGATGCCAGATCCCACACCGACAAATAGTGCGACGCTTGCGGCAATTGCAGTAATCCAAAGCGATGGACGGGTCTGAGGTTTTTTGGCAAATGCTATAATGTTTGTTGCACGTTTCTCAGCAATTTTTCCACTGGTTGCATAGTTTTCGATTAGGTCCATCGTATCTTTGCGGATAGGCTTTTTATCCAACACGCCAAAGGTTTGGACCAGCAAATTGTTATCCTGCTGAAGTTTTTCAAACGCGGCTTTGACAGAGGGTGAAGTTTCAATTTCTGCTGCCACTTCTGCTGCTTCGGTCTCCGGCAATTGACCATCCAGGTAAGCCATCAAAATACTGTTTCGAATTGTCATTTTCATCTCCTACCATCAAGGCCCAGGTCATTCTCCGGCCGCATGATTTCTACTCAAACTCGTTAATCGCTACTGCCAACTTACACCTTGGATCAGGCAGCGTGCGATGGCAGTTGTTCCGATAATGTCTTGCGTGCTCTTGCAAGGCGGCTCATGACAGTGCCTATCGGTATTTCAAGAAGCGCGGCTACTTCTTTGTAAGAATGCCCCTCTACTGCAACCAAAACCAAAACTATCCTCTGGTCGTCATGCAGCTTGTCCATCGCGCGCTTCACTTCCTGCAGTCTAATTTTGTCAATTGTCCCGCGTTCACCGTCTAACCAGGGTTCATGTTTATCGTCTTCATAATCGACCTTAATACCGCGCACTTGCCTTGATCGCCATTCGTCCATCCACAGGTTTTTGCAAATCCTGAACATCCACCGGTCTAGGTGCGTGCCTTGCTCAAACTGATCATATTTAAGCAAGGCTTTTTCTACCGTCGCATGCAACAAGTCTTCCGCATCTTCAGAGGAACTCGTGAGCGAAAAGGCAAACCTCTGCAAACGAGGCAAGAGGTTCACCATTTCGTCACGCCATAGTATCGCTGTTGAATGACTGATCACTGCCTCCACTGGTAAGCTTAACGGGCTAACCCCAAGTTTTATTCCCAAGATTTTTCATTAAAAATCAAAATGATGCTATCATGCAGCTTCTGGACTTACCAATCTTCGCGAAGTGAGCCAGCAAAAAAGTATTAGAAAGTCATAGAAGTGGCGTATAGTATGGCTATTGTCGTTGTAGAGATTGCGTTCTAGTTTAAGTGCTGCCCACCTGGATTTAGTGGCTGGTCGATCGGGGCAGTAAATTGTTGAAGCCATATACAGTGGGCTAATTTAGCAAAACATTGTTTTGTGACGATAAATTAAAGGCTTGTTGATTTGTATGAAATTAATCTCAGATTAATGGGATTAAAATCACTGTTGAACCGTTTGTAGTAAATAGAGACGTGCATGAGCATATATATTGTCCCTGTTTGTCGACGGCGTCCAGGTAACAACACATATTGTGGCAAAAAATATTATGGCTTCATATTCTCCTAAAAAGCTCCTTTTATATGTGGCAATCGCACCCTTCTTTCTGGCTGCGCCGTCCGCATTATATGGCGTTGATGCTACAGTGCATGGAGGTCAAATACTTAGTTCGCAAAAGATTGATGCGCGGGGCGAGACCTCCGGGGCTCGCAACCCTGTTGCAATTTTATCGTACGGTTTTATGGCTGTGAATGAGCCAGGCGATGATGAGGCCGAAGACGAAGCCAGCGAAGACGCGGAGGCAGGAGCAGAAGATGCAGCAGAGGAAGCTGCCGAGGACGCCGCCGACAGTGCCGAAGAAGCGGTCGCAGATAGCGCAGAGGAAGCTGCCGAGGATGCCGCCGACAGTGCCGAAGAAGCGGTCGCAGATAGTGCAGAGGAAGCTGCCGAGGATGCCGCCGACAGTGCCGAAGAAGCGGTCGCAGATAGCGCAGAGGAAGCTGCCGAGGATGCCGCCGACAGTGCCGAAGAAGCGGTCGCAGATAGTGCAGAGGACGCCGCCGAGGATGCCGCCGACAGTGCCGAAGAAGCGGTTGCAGATAGTGCAGAGGACGCCGCCGAGGACGCCGCCGACAGTGCCGAAGAAGCGGTCGCAGATAGCGCAGAGGAAGCTGCCGAGGATGCCGCCGACAGTGCCGAAGAAGCGGTCGCAGATAGTGCAG
>Ga0316206_1000767_pt1 | contig 36409 bp, 32 predicted proteins | sample 6monthpyrite_MG_FD_204942 | JGI IMG/M metagenome (GOLD analysis project Ga0316206, IMG submission 204942) | Microbial mat bacterial communities from mineral coupon in-situ incubated in ocean water Damariscotta River, Maine, United States -... | ecosystem: Environmental > Aquatic > Marine >...
AGATAAAAAAGCTGAAATTGTTGTTAACATAAATAGACTGATCATAAAATTCCTCATAATTCCTCCCTCTAAAAATTTCAGAGACCCTATCTCACAATCTCATAAAAAAGCAAATCTTAACTTTATCACCCCGCAAAAAAAAGGTAATCGGATTTGATGCCAGTATTCTCTACTAGCACCTTATTCCTACTTTTTATAAAGCCCCGATCCCACCAATTTACTCTTTAAATTAACTATGGCGTTCGCAATATCAACGATTAATATTGCCTCAGTAAAATGGACACTTCAGAATCTCCATTTTCTTGTCTCTCTCCCTCAACCGACATATAAACCGGCATTGCACATGGAAGATGATCTAAACTAAAATATATTTTTAAATTTTAAGCGAAATTAGAATGCCTAAAAATAGATGTCAACGATAACCACGATAAATAAAATTGATCGTCGTGATAATTATTTTTTATTATTAAAAGCTCTATGCTTCCAAAAGGACTAACCAGAAGCAGGGGTCGTGCAAGTTATTTATACCAGACGAATCAGCGTTTCGACCAAATTTCCAAGAAACGAATTAATTCATGGTATATTATCTGAGTTTTTCTTTGGCATTTATCTTTATTAGTAATGATATAAATTTGATGTTCAGATATTTTTTCCTTTATATTTAAATTAACTTCGATCAGTTTTCCAGAAATAACATTATCATGGGCGACTTTAGTAGGTAACAAACCGAGCCCTAAACCTTCCAAAGTGAGACTCATTACTGTTTCAAGGTTTTCACAGTTAAAGACATGTTTAAATTCTCGAGGTAATATAGTATTAAAATATTTTATACTGTCTTCAAAGGCTATGACTGTATTAAAAGAACTCTTCTCCAGCTGTTTTGTTTTATAAAATTTAAATGAATCTTGATAGATACATTTGGATTCCAAATATGTTTGTGATGGTTTACCAACGACAATAGCGAAATCCAGTTGCTGCTGACAAAGCTTTGAAATTATATTTTTACTTCTGCCAGTGGACAAAACAATGGTTAATTTTGGCATTAAATTTTTCATATATCGAATAAAATCGGGAAAAAAATACCTTGAGATACTATCGTATGTCCCAATTCTAATAGTTCCAGAGAATTTTTTAGAGTCAGAGCGCATTTTAAACTCAAACTCATCTGACTGTTGAAATAGTTTTTTAGCAAAGATATATAATTGCTCTCCATCAATAGTAGGTGTTACGCCTTTACTACTTCTCAAAAAAAGCTCTTTATTTAATATTTCCTCTAACAGCTTTATAGTTCGGGTTATTTGTGGCTGACTAACCAGCGCCGTTTCGGCGGCCCTTTTAAAGGAATTCGCTTCGTAAGCGATGGTAAAATAATGTAGTTTTTCTAAATGTTCACTGAATCTCATACCTTAAGAAGTAACCATAATATACATTAAACGTATAGCTATATAGCAATTAAGTATTTTGCAATATATTTGTATTTGGATAAGTAGTTATTAACATAAACGAAAGGTGCGTCCTGAGGCATTCTTTATTGGAGATTACCATGAAAACAATTGCTTTTCTTACCATTTTCTTAGCCGCTCATGTTCTCGCAGCAGATTATTACATTAAAACAGAAAGTTATTCACGAGCTTTTACTAGTAGCTATAACGCTGTAAAATTAGAGGGAGATAATATTATTACTTTATTTCATCAAAGCAAGACAATTACCTGCATCCTTGATGACACTCCACTAAGTTGTAAATTTATAAATCAGAGAACAGGTGCGACGAATCAGATCATTGTTAATCCAATCTCTTCAACTCAGATCGATGTGCAGGTGCTAAACCCATCCGGGGCCTACGGAGGTCCAAATACGACAAATAGAGGTGGTCTCTACACCCTTTTTAAATAAAAAAAAATGTTGACCGAGTGATCATAAAAGGCCGTGGAATCACGGCCTGATTACCTTCTCAAAATTTCCAAATGACTCTACTGGAGTAGACGTAAATAAACCTTATTTTACATTTTTTATACGTTTTTCCTAAACAATTAACTTAATTGGTCGATAAGTTTTATCTAATAGACATTAGATATACGTTTTTCAAGGTAATTTGATTGGAAATAAAAAATAATTATTTACTATTTATCGACGACAATCATATTAATCTTAAAATTTTAGAAGAATTATTTAAGAAATATGATTACCGAGTGGGATCGGCCACAACGGGACTACAAGCTTTGAAATCAATAGAAAATGATCCTCCCGACCTTATCCTCTTGGATATTGCAATGCCGGGAATGAATGGTTTTGAAGTCTGTGAAAAACTTAAGTGTAAGATGGCAACAAAAGACATACCCATCATTTTTATGAGCGCCAATACTGACTTAGAAAGCAAAATTAAATGTTTCCAAAGTGGTGCCGTGGATTATATCACTAAGCCCTTTAATATAAGCGAAGTCAAAGCAAGAATTAAAACCCATCTCTATGTAAAAAATCTTCAGACAAAGTTAAAGGAAAGTAATCGCCTACTCGATGAAAGAATCAATGATGTTAATAAGCAAGACGAATTACGATATAAATTTACGAATATGCTCGTTCACGATTTGAAAAATCCTGTAAAGAGTTTAAGATCGGTTTTTAATGAACTGGAAAATGAGATTTTAGACGAGCAGAATCCTCTTTATAAATATTTACCAAAAGCTAAAAATGCTATTGATGATCTAGATACGATGATTAAAAATTTACTTGATGTCAGAAACTTAGAAAAAAATGAAATGCCTATAAATCTTGAAATCACAAATCTCAATGATTTATGTGAGAAGATCTGCCAAAACGTTAAAGATGTTGATACCAGACTGGCTAAATTTAATTTTTCCATACCAAGTCAAATATTACAAGCAAACGTCGACAATCTACTGCTCACAAGAATTATCGAAAATTTAGTTACGAATGCTTTTAAATACACCCCACAAAAAGGTGAAGTTGAATTAAAATTATTTTATAATGAAGAGACGAGGCAGATAAATATCACTGTTCGCGATACTGGAGAAGGCATAGCTGAAGATCAATTAGAAAAAATATTCGATATGTATTCTCAAACGGATAAAAATGTCAATAATTCCTCAGGGCTTAGCTTAGCATTTTGTAAGTTGGCGATAAATTTACAAGATGGTGAAATCGTGGCAACTAGTAAACAAAACGATGGCTCTACCTTTACTTTAATACTACAAAACTCCAATTGAATAATTCTTTTAGATTGGGTAAGGCCCTTAAGCAGAGATTTGTTTCTCAACTCTCGCTAACGAATCAAATGAATCTGGGGTGGCTTTATTAAAAGGACCCACAAGGTCCTTGGGAATTTCACCCTTTAAAAAGGCGCGTTTTCTAACAAATTCAAAAAGCTCACCATAGGTTTTATTTTCCACAGCTCCCAGTCTAGTTACCACATGATATGGGCGTAACTCATTGGTCTTACAAAGACCCATTGCCCCCATCATATGCGCAACACTTTCTAATGTTTGTTTATGAAATGTATGTACTCTTTTTCTTTTATCTCCAACCACCAATCCCGCCATTAAATTCTTATCTTGAGTCGCAACGCCGGCAGGACAAATATTTGCATTACATCTTAAGGCCTGAATACACCCTAACGCCAACATCATGGCACGCGCTGAATAGGTTAGGTCGGCACCAAGGGCAATTTGCTTGATAATTCCAAAACCCGTAGTAATTTTGCTGGCAGAAATTAATTTAATATCGTCTCGCAAACCAAAACCGTTTAGAGAATTATGCACAAAAATGAGACCATCAACACTTGGTTCTCCAATATTATTAGAGAACTCAATAGGCGCTGCGCCCGTCCCCCCTTCACCACCATCGATAGTAATAAAATCGGGAGAAATACCCGTTTTCAACATCGCCTTACAAATCGCCAAAAATTCGCGCCGCTTTCCGATACAAAGTTTGAAACCTATCGGTTTTCCACCGGAGAGATCCCTGAGTTGTTGAATAAATTCTAAAAGACCAACGGGAGTGGAAAAAGCTTTATGACTTGATGGTGAAACAATATCACGACCCATTGGGACGTTGCGAATCCTTGCAATTTCTGGAGTTATTTTTTCTTTGGGCAGAATACCTCCATGCCCTGGTTTAGCACCTTGAGATAGCTTAATTTCAATCATTTTAACTTGATCTTTTTTGGCCTTTTTTGCGAAGAGTTCGGGATCAAAATTTCCACCTTCGTCGCGACAGCCAAAATATCCTGTACCAATTTGCCAAATTAAGTCTCCACCCGGCCCCTCATGATATTTGCTGATCGAGCCCTCTCCGGTATTATGCGCAAAGCTGCCATCTTTAGCACCACCATTTAATGCCAAAATAGCATTCTCACTTAAAGCTCCAAAGCTCATGGCGGATATATTGAAAATACTGGCACTATAAGGTTTCTTACAATCTTTTCCACCCACCAAAACTCTCAAAGTTTTGGCCTCTACATGCTCAGTTTTTATAGAATGTTTAACCCATTCATAACCAGCAGCATAAACGTCTTTTTGGGTGCCAAATGGTAAGGTATCTAAGGCGCCTTTTGAACGCTGATAAACCACTGAACGCTGTTCCCGGCTAAAGGGCATACCCTCGGTATTTGTCTCAATAAAATATTGTTGAATTTCTGGCCGAATAGACTCAAGTAAATAGCGAAAACGCCCTATCACCGGAAAGTTTCTTTTTATGGTTTGCTTTTGTTGAAAGGCGTCTTTAAAACCAATCAGAATTATAACCCCTAGAATAACCGATAATGTATAGTGAATGGGCATAAAAGTTTTAGGTAAAACAAAGGCCATCGCTATAAAAAATAAAATTAAAATTAAGCTGCCGATAATAAACTGTTTTCGCATAAAATTTATTCCATCAAGTTACTTTTAGTCTTTAACTAAACTTTAACAAGTTAAGTTAAAAGCGCTAGATGGAATAATTTTTGCCATTTACAATTAAAAAAGTCAGATAATTCCTCACTAATAAAAAGGCAAGATTCAAAAAGAGTTCAGAGTAATATCAAAGACACCAGTTCTCACGGAACCTTCAGTACTTTTAAAATCGATGATAACATTATCTCGCTCACTGGCAGATAACCTTTTAAGTATTAAGTCTTCAGTATTCAGTCTCGTATTTTCTTTAAAATATACTTGAGTGATAATCTCTGCGAAGCCACGAAGTGAAACTTTCAGATGAATATGCGGAGGTCTAACCCAAGTGTTATTCGCTGGGTACGCTCCAGGCTTTATTGTTTTAAACGAATATTCCCCTTTTTCATTTGTGACAACTCTTCCCCAGTATTGAAAATTTGGGTCGAGGGGAGCTTCGTTTGGATCAGATGAATGATTATATTTCCCGGATTCACAGGCCTGCCATATTTCCACTAAGGCGCCTTTAATCGGTACGCATGAATTGTCTTTAACTATCCCTTTTAGCACCACCACTTCTCCTTTCGCACTCCGTAGCTTGCCCTGAACTTTTGTCAAATCAAAATTAGTATCGTCTTGTGGCAGTATCGGATAGAAAGGACCTTCCGGTTGAACTGGTGTTAATTGACAAGATTGTGCCCGCGCAGGGTTTAAACTGGCCACCCCTAGGGTTCCTAACGTCGCGATTCCCTTAACAAGTAGACCCCTCCTGTTTAATAACTTATCAGTACTCTCATTTGCTTTTCCCTTGTTTTCTTTCTTTTTATTCATGATACACCTCAATTTGTGACCGCCATTTCGACTAAAGTCAATTTACAAAAGACGAGCTACAATGAAAAATTAGCATTCAATATTAGTATCATAAGGAAAATTTATGGTTCGCTTGGATTGCCGGGTTATTCCTGAAATCCCGACCTACGTAACAAAGCGTCGACAGAGGGTGCTTTGCCACGAAACCGTTTATAAAGTGTCATCGGATGCTCAGATCCACCTTTCGCGAGAACTTCATTTTTAAATTTAGTCGCCACTTCTTTGTTAAAAATACCTTTTTCTTTAAAAGCCTCAAAGGCATCGGCATCTAAAACTTCGGCCCATTTGTAAGAATAATATCCCGCAGAATAGCCACCGGAAAATATATGTCCAAAGGAACAACTTTTAAGTCCCTGGGTATTATCGGGAATTAATTCAGTTTTTTCTTTTATTTCTTTTTCAATATCTTCAGCACTGGAAACTTCTGACTTACTCTTAGCATCGTGCCAAAGCATATCTAAGTTTGCAAAACTTAGTTGCCGAACGCAGGCATAACCCTCTAAAAATTTTCTGGCTTCGTTTAGTTTATTTACGAGTTCAGCTGGAATTTTTTCTCCTGTTTCAAAATGCTCTGCAAATAAATCTAAACATTCTTTTTCATAACACCAATTTTCCAAAATTTGGCTCGGTAACTCAACAAAATCCCAATAAACATTAGGCCCGGAAACTGATTTAAAATGGCATTTAGATAAGAGCCCATGTAAGGCATGGCCAAATTCGTGAAAAAGTGTTGTCACTTCATTAAACGTTAACAACGATGGCTTCTCTCTAGTTGGCTTTGTAAAATTACAGACGATGGAAATATGTGGTCTACGATCCTTGCCGGCAATCACTCGTTGATCGCGAAATGAAGTCATCCAGGCCCCCGCTTTTTTTCCTGCTCGTGGAAAAAAATCGGCATAAAAAACACCAATAAATTCACCATTTATAGAATCAAAAACCTCATAAGTGGTGACATCTTTTTGGTAACCTTCAATATCCGACTCTCTAAAATCTAAATCATAGAGTGTGCTGGCTACAGTGAATGCACCTTTAATGACATTTTCTAATTTAAAATATGGTTTAAAATCCTCTGGGTCAAGGCCAAACTTTTCTTGTTTATAAAGTCTTGACCAATAATTAAAATCCCATGGATGAAATTCATCACTGTTATCTTTTGACTTTTTATATGCTTTGATTTCTGCTAATTCTGCTTTGGCAATAGGCATAGATGCTGTCAATAATTCATCAATAAACTTATTAACGGTACCAGAGTTTTGCGCCATCCTTTCTTCCAGGACATATTCTGCATGAGATTTATAACCTAATAAATTCGCTTTTTCTAATCGCAGCGAAGCTATCTCTTGACAGTTTTTTTGGTTATCGTATTTATTGCCCTGAGAAGACACTGCCGACATCGCCGAATAAAGAGTTTTTCTTAAATCGGGCCTCAATGAATATTGCATAAAGGGCAAATAACTGGGAAAATCTAAATTCACTAAATACTTTCCTGTATGCCCTTTTTCACTAGCAGCTTCGGCACAAGCAATTTTGAAATCTTCCGTCAAACCAACTAAGTCATCTGCCAGTAAAATCATTTCAAATTGATTTTTATCCTGTAAAGAATTATCTGAATAATGCAGTGAAAGTTCGGCCAATTTCTTAGTTATCTGCCTATATTTAGCCTTACCTTGCTCATCTAACAAGGCCCCATTGCGAGCAAAACCACGAAAGGTTTCTTCCAGTACCGTCAGCTCTTCGGGAGACAAATCTAACGTCTCCATTTTATCATGGAGTAACTTAACCTTTTTAAATATTAACTCATCCAATTGAATATCATTGCCATAATCGGAAAGGATTGGAGACATTTCTTTCGCTAAATCCCTTAATTCGTCATTAGACTCAGCATAATGCAAATTAAAAAATAAATTTGAGATCAATCCAACTCTGTCATCGGCTTCTTCAAAAGCGTTAATAATACTAGAAAAATCCGTTGCTGTTGAATTTTTCATTTCATCTAGAATGGCCTTTGCCTCTATGATTGACTTTTTAAGTGCTGGCAAGAAGTCTCCAGGCTGAATTTTTGAAAATGGATAAGTATTATATTTAGTTTTAAAATTCGTTTCGCATAATAGATTAGTCATTTTTTCTCCTTCAAATGGAAAACTTTAACCTAAAAGCAATAATGTGACCAGACTAGGCGCCGTGACGAATTGGCAACTTCTCCATCTGGCATAATCCTCTCACTATACAAAAAAATCTTAAAACGTTGTAAGTCTGAATCCGTCGGTCTATCTTGTGCAAGATTCCATTTTCGGCATAAATGCTCTGCATAGAGTTTCAAATAAAATTTATTATCCATTATGGTTAAATAATACTTACGCCATTGACTATTAGAGATAATATCGTGAAATTTTTTTGCAGCGTCTATCCCAGTATAAGTACTATTTGTCAGTAAATCCCAAAACTCGCCATTTTCTGTAACTCCCTGAACTTCTAACCAGGTATTTATATTTCTTGGAAAAGGTGAGAACAAATTCCATTTTTGCGATAAGTTCAAGTATTCGATCGATGTCTTAATAAGGGAATTATTTAGACCACTATTTGGAATATGCCCGATATTCCAATAGGTGATACAAATGATACAATAAACGGCAAATATATTTGAAAGAATATTAAATTTAAGAGGTTTAAAAACAGTACCTGAAATCCATTTTGTAATATAAGAAACTTTATTTCTATTATTTGAAACCCACCAGTAGATTTTCTCTCCTATCTTTCTAATGAGAGGGTTATCTATCAATAAAACAGTGTATTTTAATATAGGAGACGCTCTAAAAACAGTGATCATAGCGCTAAACTTAGTCGCCATAACACCGTCATTATTAATCACTACCCAAGAGTTTTCTGCCACCATTAACTTGTTCGTTACTTCATCATCTTGAGCGGCAACCATTTTTGTTGTTGGCAGTAGGAAAAAGTATTTAATAAGCAAAATAAATTTCTTACAAAATCCACAATCTCGATCATAATAAATTTTTATTTTGTAATTATCATTTTTGACCAATTTTAAAAAGATATTCTCCCAAAAAATTGTAGGTAAAAAAGCCGTCCAAAAGAATATCATAAAGATCGGAAACATACCTAGATTTAACATAAAAATAAGCGCCAAATGAAAACTCATAAAAATAAAAACTGCATATATCCTAAACTTATTTACATATTTAAATAAAATAAAATTAAAAAGGACTAAAAGGGAACCGGCCCACTCAAGATAGATCGCAAAAAAAGTAAGCACTTTCAAGAGGTCCTCAAACTGTAACAACCATTGCCCTAGGGGCATGGCAAAGATTTTTAGGCGTAAAGCAAAATAGGTCGCAGTATAATTAATATTCCACAATGAAGAACTTTTTAAAATAGCACTAAAATAATATGGACCAAGTAACTGAAAAATAAAAAAAAGACACCAGAAATTAAAGATATTTTTGGTCTCATCATCTTTATTGTTCGATAAAGCATAATCAACAGATGCGCGCCTATTTAAAGGCAAGAAGATACAAACAAAAAGTAACAATCTTAACAAATCGTCACCACCACTATTCACTACCCAGATTCTATTTTGCAAAGAACAGGTAAACAAAAACAATAGAACATTCATTAATTTAGTTTTAAAACCCACAGTAAAAAGTACTGCAAACAAACCATGAAGAATAAATAATAAAGCGATATAAATAAAGCTTCCACTCCATGCATGAAAGGAGAACGTCCATTGTTCTGCCAAGAAATTGTGAAATGCCGCTGTTGGAAGGACCCCCAAATCAGTATAATGGTTAGTGAGTTCAAAGCTTCTTGAAGTTAAGTTTACAATGATGCCACAACCTACTAAAATTCTAAACAGTGCTAGTGAGCGGAAGTCTAACGAGTAAGCTTCTCGAATAGCTTTTACAATGGAAGTTTTCATGAGTTTAATAAACATCTACTTAAGTTTAAACTCTTTAGAAATTTAATACAATTTAATGATAAAACTCACATTAAAAGCATATCCACAACGGGTTTTTATCTCGGTTATAATTTTTCCACAAACTATTAATTGAGAACCAATTCTCAAGCAAAATATTTAGTTGAGTTTTTTAATTTATATAAAAATTTTTCAATAATAATTCAATTTTATGATAAAATTACGGTTTAAATCGTAACCAAAGATATTCAATGCCTGAGCGTATCCACAAAAAAAGATTGTTTGCCTTTTTTCTTTGTATTATTAACGCTATTATTTTTTGTTTTCATTTTTTTGCTGCCAAAGATATTTTAAAAGTCGTCCATCCATTAAATTTTGCTGCGACTAGAGGAATAATGGGTGGCCTAATTTTGATAGTTATTTTTAGAAAGCAAGTTTTTAAAAACTTAAATAAAAAAAATCTACGCGATATTGCGATTGTAGGATTTTTAGGTTTTTTTATTAATCAAATATTTTTTATGTATGGACTAAAAGAGTCGACTCCCTTAAATGCTTCAATCATTATGAATACGATACCCATTGCATCGACTTTAATGGCGATTGTATTTGCCTTAGAGATATTCACGTGGCGAAAAGTTTCGGGTATTTTACTTGGTTTTCTTTTAATTTTGATAGTCGCTTTACAAGGTAAAAGTGATGGCATCTCTACAAAATGGGGAGATGCCATGATATTCTTAAATGTAATATCTTTCTGTTTGGCGATGACCATTGGAAAAAAAATCATTAATAAAAAACTGCCACCTATTTTGCTCTCTTCAGGCATGATATTTCTCGGTGGGCTGATGCTTTTTATCTTTAGCTTTCAGCACACTCCTTCTTTTTTTCAATATACCTTTGCATCAACAAAGAATTTTTGGATTATGTTTTTTGAAGTCGTTATTTCAACTTCAGTAGCCTATTATATTAATTTCAAGGCATTACAGATATTAGTTCCTTCGCAAACTATGGTTTTTATCTATATCCAGCCACCATTAACCGCATTTATTGAATACTGTATTTGGGGAAAAGTTCCCCATCTTATCATTGTTCCCATCATTTTTGGGATCATGATTTCCGGCTACTTAGTTATCAAAAGATCAAAACACGAAATTGCGCATGAGAAAAATTTCACCCGACCTTAGTTTACTAGATGACTTTCGGCCCACAATGAATTAGAAAGAGGCAACTTCATTGCAGGGGAGCCCGAAAGGGCTGAGAGGCATACTGCGACCCTTATAACTTGATACAGATAATGCTGTCGCAAGGAGACCTTTTTGAAAAGCTCCATTAATTATTCAGAAATCTTATCCCCACTAGATTGGGCAGTTTTTATAACAGTGTTAATGGCAACTATTTGCTCAGTCATTTATGGCAATCATCGAGGCAATAGAGAAAAAAAGGGGAGGAAGAATAACTTCATTGATCATTTATTAATGGGGCGTTCTCTCACATTGCCTTTTTTTGTAGCGACCCTTGTCGCTACTTGGTACGGAGGAATCTTAGGAGTTACAAGAATTGCATTTGAAAAAGGTATCTTTAATTTTATTACCCAAGGTGCTTTTTGGTATATTTCATATATTATCTTTGCGCTTTTCCTAGTAAAAAAAATTGCCCCCTTTAAAGCAGTAACGCTACCCGACCTCATCCATAAAATGTTTGGTGCAAATTCAGCGAAGCTGAGTGCTGTCTTTAATTTTTTTAATGTGCTACCCATTGCCTACGCGATTAGCCTCGGATTATTTCTGCAAATGATATTAGGTGGGGAATTATGGGTTATGATGGTATTGGGAGTGAGCCTTGTCGTCCTCTACTCCTGTTATGGCGGTTTTAGGTCCGTTGTTTTTTCCGATATCATTCAATTTTTTGTGATGTGCTCGGCGGTACTCATCGTACTTTTTCTTTCCATTACAGAGTTTGGTGGCATAAATTTTTTACAGGAAAAATTGCCAGCAAGCTATTTTTCTCCCGTGGGAGATGTGGGGTTTGCCACCACCATTGTCTGGGGTTTTATTGCTCTCTCGACCTTAGTTGACCCTAATTTTTATCAAAGATGTTTTGCCGCTCGTTCCGGCGATACGGCCAAGATCGGCATTTTGCTATCTACCATAATTTGGGTTATTTTTGATATTTGTACTACCTTTGGAGCGATGTACGCCAAAGCGAATATTCCCGATGCCGACGCCAGTTACGGCTACCTCATTTATGCCATCCAAATCTTACCTCCCGGTCTAAGAGGTTTTTTTCTAGCGGGAATTTTGGCCACCATCCTTTCTACCCTAGATTCTTATTTATTTTTAGCCGGCACGACACTCACTTTTGACCTTGCTCCTAAAAAATATAAAAATAGTTTAGTTTTACAAAGACTGGGGGTGGTCTTAGTCGGAATCTTAGCAATTATAATGGGAGTCATCTTTGAGGGAAATATTAAGTCGGTATGGAAAACTCTCGGCAGCTATTCAGCCGCCTGCCTCTTGTTGCCAGTAATGTATGGGCATATTTTTCCCAATAAAATTAAAGATAATCAATTTGTCTTTGCCTGCATCTTAGGGGCCATTGGTACCACCGGCTGGAGAATGACCACCCACACAGGCTTTGCGCAAAATATTGACGAATTGTATATCGGCATATTCTTTACCACGTTCGGCCTACTCAGCTGGCAAGCAGTGCGCACCGCAAGGTAAATATTTTTTACTAACCATTCATAGAATTATCAAAACTTTTAGCCTACCCTGTATACTAATTAATTAGCTTATACATGAGGGTGAATTGTGACTGATGAACATAAAAAAAACCGAGATAAAGACGCATTAGACTACCACTCATACATTCGCGCAGGAAAAATAGAGGTAATTCCCACCAAACCATGTATCACGCAAACTGATTTATCATTGGCCTATACACCTGGCGTTGCAGCTCCTTGCTTGGAAATCGCCAAAGATCCAGAAAATGCCTTTAAGTATACGGCCAAGGGAAATTTAGTGGCAGTGGTTTCCAATGGGACGGCCGTCCTTGGGCTGGGAAATATTGGTGCTTTAGCAGGTAAACCCGTTATGGAAGGGAAAGGTATTCTCTTTAAAAGATTTGCCGATATTGACGTCTTTGATATTGAAATAGACGAGTCGACGGTAGAAGGTATGGTTAAAATAATCAGCGCACTAGAGCCCACCTTCGGCGGCATTAATTTAGAAGACATTAAGGCGCCAGAATGTTTTGAAATAGAAAAACAATTAATTGAAAAAATGAATATTCCTGTTTTTCACGACGATCAACATGGCACCGCCATTATCGCATCGGCGGGCTTTATCAATGCTATAGAGATTACAAAAAGAAATATCGCAGAAACAAAAATCGTCTTTAGTGGCGCCGGTGCAGCCGCCATGGCATGCGCAAAATTATTTTTTGATTTGGGAGTAAAAAAAGAAAATTTATTGATGTGCGACTCTAAAGGGGTTATCTATCGCGGCCGCACCGCGGGTATGAATAAATATAAAGAAGAATTTGCCACCTCCACCGAGCATAGAACACTAGGAGACGCCTTAATAAATGCAGATGCCTTCATCGGTTGTTCAGCTCGAGGAGTGCTGACAAAGGATATGGTTAGAGAAATGGCAAAAAATCCCATTATTTTTGCTATGGCCAACCCCGAGCCTGAAATCTATCCCCATGAGGTATTTGAGGTAAGACAGGATGCACTCATGGCAACGGGCCGTTCTGATTTTCCAAATCAGGTCAATAATGTTCTAGGCTTTCCATATATTTTCAGGGGCGCCTTGGATGTTCGTGCTAGAAAAATAAATAAAGAGATGAAATTAGCTGCTGTTAAAGCGCTCGCTGATTTAGCAAAAGAAGAAGTGCCCGACGAAGTAAAATTGGCCTATGGCGATCGTGAGTTTAAATTTGGTGCGAATTATTTAATTCCAACCCCCTTTGATCCGCGAGTTCTGACCAGAGTCACACCTGCCGTTGCCAAAGCCGCTATTGATAGTGGTGTTGCCAGAATTACCATTGATGATCTTGAAGCCTATGCCCATGCCCTGGAAGGAAAACTTGGGCCCTCGGGGGCCTTTATAAAATCATTAAAAGATAGACTCTCTAATCTCGTTAAAAAGAAAAAAAGAAAAGTTAAAATGGTTTATACGGGTGCAAGAAGCAGCCGGGTCTTGCATGCCATTAATAGGATTGAACGCGAAGGGAGCATAGAGCCCATTTTACTTGGCAATCGTCATATTATTGAAAAGGAAATGGATATCTTGGGTTACGCGCATTTAAAAAAATTAGAAATTATCACCCCTGAGGAAGATGAAAAATTCTTAGAGTTTCATCAAGACTATTTTTTAAAAAATCAAAGGAGGGGGATCAGTGAAATTACCGCGCAAGAACTCATGGAAAAAGAAAATTATTTTGGAACAACATTAGTTAAAAAAGGTTATGCCGATAGTTTGTTGGCAGGACCTTCACAAACCTACCCAGAGTGTTTCCTACCCATCATTGATGTAATAGGTACTAAAAATAACTTTCATGCTGCAGGTATTTTTATCATGATTTTTAAAAATAGAGTCTTATTTTTAGCTGATTGTACCGCGCAAATTCGACCAACCCCAGAAGACTTGTCAGCGATAGCCATTAGTACCTCTAATTTATATCGTCAATTAAACAATAAAAGGCCACGAGTGGCCTTTTTAAGCTTTTCTAATTTCGGCTCTAATAAACACCCCGAAGCTAAAAAAGTTCGTCAAGCAGTTAAGATCACCAAAGAAAGACATCCTGAAATGATAGTAGACGGAGAGATCCAAGCAGACGTGGCCGTCAACAAGGGGTTACTCAATAAATTGTTTAGCTTTTCAGACTTAGATGATGTTGCTGATATATTAATATTTCCAGACTTAAGCTCAGCAAATATCAGCTATAAATTAATTTCTCAATTAGCGGAAGTAAGAACGATTGGGCCAATATTGGTGCCTATGAATCATTCAGTTAATATTATTCAAAGAACCACAACGGTTTCTGAAATTGTTAATATGAGCTTACTAACCGCTTTATTATCGGATAACTAAGGATATAACTATGACTAGCAAAAGAATTATTACAACCGACAAAGCTCCCGCAGCAGTGGGAACCTATTCTCAAGGTGTCTTTTATAACGGTGTCTATTATTTTTCAGGTCAAATCGGCCTAGACCCCAAAACCATGCAATTGCAAGAAGGGACAGAAAATCAAATTCAACAAATATTAAAAAATATAGATGGACTCTTAGAATCCGAAAACTTAAAGAGAGAAAATATAATAAAAACCAGCATTTTCCTTACTAATTTGGGCGACTTTAACTTGGTAAACGCCGCCTATGAACAATACTTTACGGTCCCCTACCCCGCCAGAAGTTGTGTTGAGGTCTCTGCTTTGCCAAAAGACTCTTTAGTTGAAATCGAAGTCATTGCAGCACCATAGACAAGATGTTTAAAAGAAAATACATCTTTGAAACTAACCATACCAGAGTGGCAAGATATTTTTCCAATAGCTTAGTATTTATAGTTCTACTCTTTTTCGTTTATTCATTATTTTGTTTTATTTTTATCTATGTATCTAAAAGCGAAAATCAATTTTCTCAAACTCATCTTTACAATCGGGCCCCCGACCTGATCAGTGTCTTTACTGGCGATGCTGGTCGCATTCCCTATGCTTTAAAAAAATCTAAAGAATACAAGCAAACAAAAATTTTTATTACAGGAGTCTATTCTCGAAATACAGTTGAAACATTATTAAAACCATTACACGAATCGTCTCTGATAGATAAAAATTTTTTAGAGATTGATTATCAGGCACGCAACACCGTAGAGAATGTACTCTCCACTTTACGCTATATGCGCACCAATCAAGGCATTAAAAAAGTATTAGTTATCTCACACGACTACCATATTATGCGCATTAAACTACTTTTCAATAATCTAAAAAATAGAAATTCACAATATGAAATATTCTTTCATGGCATCAAAACCGATTATTCCAATTTTCGAAATATTAAAATTTTATATAAGGAAGTTTTTAAATTAATTAGAACTTATGGCTTCATTCTTTTTTGGGACCCCGATTTACCAGCTACCTTTGATAAATAGATGGCCAAGCCTTTATTCTTTTCAAGACATCCTTCAGCAGGATTTTTTAATTGATTACAATGAATATTTTCTTTCTTACAAAAGGAAGTCTTAACTTTTAATTCCGTAATTCTACTCATTAACTCTTACTCAATTTTAATAACCCACACAGTATGTTGTGTGGGTTAGATCTTATTAATCAATCTATTTGATCGTCTAAAATATTTTTAGCATCTATCAAAACGCCTGCCAAGATCGAAAGATTGGTATGCATATTATCTTTTTCTTTTCCGAATAAGTAGGTATGACCTGCCTTTAATGCGTCTAAAACTTCCTCTTTATTTGCAGGAACTAATTTCTGCTGTCCCTTTGAACAATAGATACCTTTAACAAAAAAATACAAAGACTCTACTTGGTCGAACGTTGCTTCGGAAAAGTCATCCATCAAATCCTCTTGATCCAATGAAATATTTTTTTCTGGAGTAGGGTTACCATTTTTACAACTAAAACCCTTTGCGTCTGATGTCGTGTCAGCATATAGATTAAGACTTAAAAGACTTAAAAGTACGGACGTTAAAATAATTTTCATAACATTCTCCTTAATGAATTGGTTTTTAACTAATAAAAATATTTTAGCATGGCAGAGAGAAGCAAGTTTCTTTTTTGACTACGATTACATACCTGTCCATTATTTAGACAATTTCTTCTGAATTGGTTTACTAATATATAGCTACTTATAGGACTCTTATAGGACTCGGGATGAAAATTAAAAAGCGATTTTTTTTAACTTGACATGCTTTCAGCTGGCCCACCCTTAATTTTAATAGAAATGAGCATGCCTAATCGGGATTGGACGATAATTGTCCAAACTTTAGACAGGCCTGTAAATAGTTTAAAAAAAATATATTTTGACTTAAGAAAGAGTAAAATGGACTCATGATGTATAAAAAAAATATTGATACTTACTTTTTACTTTATTGTTTGCTGGGCATCTTGTTTGTGGGGAACGAGGGATTCTCAGCTCCTCTCTCATTTCAAACATCTTGCTTATCTAACGCAAAAGAATTTAAGCTGTATTTTTCTGACAGAGATAATCACCAAATCCCCATTGGAAAAAACTCACTAGCAGCGACCAGAGAAGGGTATAATGAGTTATTTGAAAAAATATATGCCATGGTTCCCACTCCTGAAAAATTTATTGAGTCCCATTTTTCTGAATTTAAGCGCCAACCTTTGATTAAGGACTCCTTACAATACATAGCAGAAAGCTCCCGCCAATTGGTGAAAACTCTGAATGAATTGAGAGCCGAATACCCCGATGCCAGGGACCTAATTTTTTCTACATCTACTAATGTTAATTATGATGTTTTTCGTGAAAACAAGGCGAATGAAATTTTGTCGGTTTTTGAGGGTAATCTGTCTGAAGCTTTTGATCCATCCAATCCGTCGCATTGGCGGCTCTTTCTGCGCCTATTACCAGACTTTCATGGAAATCTTGGGGAGTTTGATGTGGCCATGCGCCTAAATCACGTACTAGGTAAGGGTGTAACGTTACGTAGCCAATATCGTAGAGGTCATCCAGTTAATAATTTTTTATCTCTTTTTCAAAAGCATTTAAAAGCAAGACTTCAAAAACTATCTGACAACCTTGATCATCAAAAAATAACCGAATTAAATAACCGCTTCCCTCATATTTTCAAAAATAATACTCATCTTACAGCAAAAGCTGCCTTAAAAAAGGCGGTTACGTGGATTGAGACAAAAGAATTCGATGTTATTAGCTTATTGTCAGGAACTAATTTCGCTATCGTTGAAGTTAAAAATTATGCTCAGGTTATGCAGCTCAATACAATATTAGATGAAAGACAAGGAAAGAGTATTTTATCACAACAATTAGAATTATTAGATATTATATCTTTCTTGAAGCTAGAGAATCGTTTAATGCCATTTATTGCTTTTCGCAACGGGGTTAGCGCCGATGGAAAAACCTATTTAGAAAAAAAGGGCATTCATGTTTTGGGACCAGTTATTTATAAGTAAATAGTTTTCTTAAACTCTCGACACCGAGATAACCTCTTCTGAAGCTTCAATGCAACTGATGACTTTTAAAAGTTCCGCATAATCCTGCACTTCGACTTCAAAAATAAAACTTCCTTTTCTATCGAGCAATGATTTCGCAATAGCACTTCTAATATTCACTCCAATATTATTAATGTTTTTAGAAATTTTTGAGAGGATTCCAGGTTTATCGTGGGTGATAACTCGCACATTCACTGGATGCTTAAAGGAAAATTCATTATTCCATTCAACATTAACATTTCTTCCTATATCGTTTCCATCGGTTCGCGAGCATGCAACGGTATGAATGGTAATCCCTCTTCCCCTAGTGATATACCCGACAATACCGTCACCTGGTATAGGGTTACAACAGCGGCCCATCCTCACCAAAATATCATCGAGTCCATCAACAATAATGGCATTATCCTTATTCGTTTTATTTTTTACTGTTTTAGTTAGCCGTTCTGAGTAGCTACTAATTTCGGCGATTTTTTCCTCTAAATCAACTTTGATGACACTTGTTTTCCCCGACTCATCTGCTTCATCTTTCAATTGTAATAAAGCTATAATCTCTTTCGGTTTAGTCTTACCAAAGCCTAAATTGATAAAAAGTTCTTCTTCATTGGAACATTTTAGATCTTTTAATAATTTCTTTAAAGATCCTGATTTTGCTAAAGTTTTAAGAGATGTATTAAATAGGCGAAGAGTTTTTTCAACAACAACGCTACCTAATTCTCTATTTCTTTCTCTTTCTACCTTTAACAGCCATTGCTTTATTTTAGATTTTGCGCGTCCTGTTTTAACAATATTTAACCAATCTTTGCTGGGAGTTTGGCTTTTGCTCGTTAATATTTCAACAGTATCACCTGATTTTAAGGTAAATTTCAATGGCACCATTTTTCCATTAACTTTTGCTCCGACACAACGGCTACCAACTTCTGTATGCACGGCAAAAGCAAAATCTAATGGCGTCGACCCATATTTAAGTTCCCTGACATCACCATTCGGGGTAAAAATAAAGACTCCCCCAACATCCAAATCATTCTTTACCACATCCATAAATTCTGAATTATTGGGAACGCTCTGGTTAAATTCTAATAGCTCTTGAATCCATTTTAATTTCTCACCACCATTATTCAGTCCTTCCTTGTACTTCCAATGAGCGGCCACTCCGGTTTCAGCAATTTCATCCATTTCATAAGTACGAATTTGAATTTCAATTCTTTCGGCTTTGGGCCCGATCACAGTAGTGTGTAAACTTTGATAATTATTTACCTTTGGAATGGCAATATAATCTTTAAACCGACCTGGAATAGGGGTAAAAGAAGAGTGAATCACTCCTAATGCTTTATAACATTCAGTGATATTATTAACCTTAATCCTAAAGGCCAGCACATCTTGAATTTGATCAAAGTCCACACCTCTAGCAATCATTTTTTTGTAGATAGAATAAAAATGTTTTGGTCGACCAGTGACTTCAATTTTTAAAGAGTATTCATTTAACTTCTCTTGAATAATCTCGATGACCTCCCTAATATAGGTGTCTCGCTCAGATTTTTTCATAGCAACTTTTTCTGCAAACCGATAATAAATATCAGCTTTCAAAAACCTTAAACATAAATCTTCAAGTTCAGCTTTAACGGAGTGGATTCCCAGACGGCTGGCCAAAGGAACATAAATATCTAACGTCTCTTGAGCAATTTTTGCCTGCTTCAACTCGGACACATATTGCAGGGTCCGCATATTGTGCATGCGATCTGCCAACTTTACGATAATGACTCGTAAATCTTTCGCCATGGCAACTACCATCTTACGAAAATTTTCAGCTTGCGTTTCTTCTTTAGTTTTAAATTTTATTTTTGATATTTTTGTCAACCCAACAACAATTTGCGCGATTGATGAGGAAAACTCTTTTTCAATTTCTTCTGGAGCGATATCACAATCTTCAACGACATCGTGTAAGAGTCCAGCGATAACGCTATCCATATCCATTTTGAGCTTTATCAATGTCCCCGCGACATTAATCGGATGAATAATATAATCTTCCCCCGAACTTCTCTTTTGGCCAGTATGCGCCTTTTCTGCAAATTGATAAGCTTTTCGCAGCAAAACAAAATCAGCGTCGGGATCATATGCTTCGATACGCCTAATCAGCCCATCTATATTTAGATTTCTTTCATGAGAAAAGTCCAATAAATCCAACAAAATATCACCCCAATATTTCTTTAACTATCGCTCTTAATTCCAAGTATGCTTGGTTCAAATCTTCATTTATGACACAATAATCGTAATCATTTTTTCGTAAAATTTCATTCTTAGCATTATTAATTCGAACTTCTATAGCTGCGGGTGATTCCGTTGCTCTCTCTCGCAACCTTTTTTCTAATTCATTAAGTGAGGGAGGCGCTATAAAAATGGCTTTTGCCTTATCTCCAAAATATTTTTTAAACGAATCTGTTCCTTGCACGTCCAAATCAAAGAGCAGAGATTTTCCATTTTGAATATTAAATTCAACAAACTCTTTCGAAGTTGCATAATAGTTTTTATGCACTTCGGCCCATTCGATAAATTCATCATGATCTTTTTTCCACATAAATTCTTTTTCATTCGTGAAGAAATAATGTGTACCATCAACTTCACCTACTCGTTTCTCACGAGTCGTATATGAAATAGACTCTAATAATTCAACAAATTCTTTTTTAATTTTCTTAATGAGGGTCGATTTTCCAGTCCCAGAAGCCGCCACAATAATGATAATTTTACCTTCCAAGTTCACTCCAAGTTTAAACACTGCTCGCGTATTTTTTCTAATTGAAGCTTCATCTGAACAATCGCATCCGAGATTGCTTGGATATTAGATTTTGCCCCTATCGTATTCGTCTCTCTATTTAACTCCTGAATTAAAAAGTCCATTTCTCGGCCAACTTCTCCGCCCCTTGCAAAGAGGGTGCTTATCTTTTCCAAATGGGATTTAATCCGATTAGTTTCTTCGTGCACATCCATTTTTTCTAAATAGTAAACCACCTCTTGTAAAAACCTGGGTTCATCAACTTTTAATTCTTTGGAAAATTCCATAAACCTTCTACGCAGTCTTTCTTCAATCCCTACTTGAAAATTATGAGAATATTGTAGGATTGATTTATATAAGGTTTCATAAGTCGCTTTATGTTCAAGAATAAAACCTTTTAATTTTTCACCTTCTATTTCTCTAAATTTTTTCAAAGCTATTACAGCGCTTTCGAACGACGCCTGCACGAGTTTAAAAAGATTTTCATTTTTTTCTAAATTTTGTTCTTTTAGAAATTCCTGACGGAGGAATTGGCAGGGTTCAACTGCCATTGAAATATTCGTTTTTAATGAAACCTCTTTCATTTTTTTTAAAAATTTTTCAATCTTTTCAGCATCGAGGTCATCAAATTTTTCATTGCGGTCACTTCTTTTAAAGTTAATAAAAATATCAAAGCTTCCTCTTTTAAAAGCCTGACCTATTTTCTTTTTGAGATCGTGCTCTATGGAGTTGAAGATAATAGGCATTTTACAGCGGGTATCTTTGAAGCGATGATTGACACTTTTAATTTCTACGACAACAATAAAATCATCACTACTGGCTTCACCCCGGCCATAACCAGTCATTGAGCATATGTCTAACACGTTGCATCCCCCTAATTTAAAGTCCCATCAATACTTTTAAGCAGGGTCTGGTTGCCCATTTCTCTAAATTTTTTAAACCTTTCTGCGAGTAAATTTTCTAGTTTCAATTTCTTAAGAAGTTTTAAATCCTTTTCAATTGCTTTCCTAACCCATTGTGCTGCCAATACAGGTTCTTTATGCGCCCCACCCGCTGGCTCTTCGATTATTTTATCGATGACCTGTAATGCTAATGCTTTGGTTGGCTCCAATTGTAAAGAGTTGGCAGCAAATTCCGCTTTCTTAGGATCTGTCCAAAGAATGCTTGCACAAGATTCCGGTGAAATCACAGAGTAAACAGAATACTCCATCATTATCACTCGATCGGCAATACCTATTCCCAGCGCACCACCTGATCCGCCCTCTCCTACCACCACGGCGAGAATGGGCACCGGAATGTCAAACATTGCTGCGAGGTTTTCAGCAATGGCACTGGATTGGCCGCGCTCCTCTGCACCAATTCCTGGGTATGCACCGGGCGTATCAATAAAAGTTATGATCGGAATATTAAATCGCCCGGCCATTTGCATAACACGCAAAGCTTTTCTATAACCCTCCGGTCTTGGCATACCAAAATTATGTTTTATTTTTTCATTCGTTTTTTGGCCTTTTTCTATCGCCACAACTGCAACTTTTTGTTCCCCCAAATATCCAAACCCAGCGATTATGGCATGATCGTTGGCAAAATATCTATCTCCCGAGATTTCCTTAAAGTTTTCAATAAGTTGCCTTATATAATAGATGGAGTGCGGCCTGTTTGGATGCCTTGCTAATTGCACCTTTTCCCATGAAGTTAGCTTGCCATAAATTTCTTTCGTTAAATAATTAACCTTTTTTTCGAGCGCTTTAATTTCCCTCGAGATATCAATACCCGGTCTATTTGATGCTAGTTTTAATTCCTCAATTTGATATTCCAAATCCCTAACAGGTTTTTCGAAATCCAAGGTATGATTATTGAGCAAATCTCCCATATCTCTCTCCTAAAAAAGAATAGTCGCTATACTCTCTGCGTGTAGGTTTATCGTCAATGGTTGAAGTTGAAAATACCTTAAGAAAAACTATTATTAGAACTATTTCACCAGATTAGCTTAACGCGTCATAGGCGCTCAAAAAAAGACTTAGAAGCCGCGTGCTCTTTACTCTCCACTCCAACTAGATACTAACCCTTTATCAAAAAAGACATGGCGGATACTTCCCGCTGTATAAAAAGACCATCTTTCACCGCCATCTTCAGACTCTTGCTCTTGCTCGACCCTATGCGGGCGTCCCCATTTATCGATCACCATATTTTTATCCATTCCAACATAAAGATCGTCTAGAGGAATCCATTGGTTGCCCTGGATACTCGCCGGTACGCGCCCAGAGAGAATATTCCTTGCCCCTTCACGACTGCCTAACGGGGCCTTCTTAGCAGCAATATACTCTGGCCATTGTGCTGGTGACAGGGAGAGCATATAAACTTTTTCACTAGGTGATTTTAAATAATCTTCATAACGTGTAAAATCAATATAGTCTCGCTCATTTAGTTTGCTCAACCTTTTTTCCAGTTCGTGCCTAATGGAGCTAGTATCTTTTGATTTTTTTATATCGAATGAACTGTGAGGTGTTCGTTGCAAAATCTCTTGACGCGAACGATAGGCACGCCCAGAATCTCCCGCCGTCAGTCTAAAGTCTTTACCCGCGATCCATAATCCATCTGTTTGACGGTCCATTTGATCAATAAAAGTACGTCTTTGAAAGAGCGATGAACAACCGCTACCTGCCAAGAAAAGAGCGACAAGAAGTATCAACTTAATAGTTTCCATATAATTATCCTCAGAGTTAATTAAAGTTCCTCCACAGCGCATATTCGCCGTAAATCTAGATTTATATGAATTCTTTTCTAAAAATTATCGAGCTTGGATATAATTTGCCTAAATTAACAGACTAAACCCATTGGTTAAAAGGGAAACTTCATTGACTGAAGATTTATACCGATAGAGTCATAGGAGTGGAGGGTAATTTGGATAAATGGACTAAGTTTGAAAATGCTATAAATCAATTGATTTTTATTTTACAAAATTTTTGTAAAAAACAGTTTTCTTTCCTATTACCAAAAATCAAAACAAAAATTAACACAAAAAAAACGGCCACAGAAAAACAAAAAAAGTCCTCTGCTAAGCTTGATCTCAATCTCATCCTAAAGAATATCAAGTCTTTTATAAGTCATATTAAAAGCTTTTTTTTAAAAATATTACAAAATATTAAAGATTATATCTCCTCTATTAAAAGTCTTGGCAAGTCCCCCTCAGGGAAATTTAAAAGAAAGCCAAAGATCAAAGAGATTGCTGCCGTCACTATGCCTTTTTTAATCCCCATTTTACTTAAATTTAAAAAATGGTACTCGGGGATTAAACCAACCACCCTTCTTATTGTCAGTATTTCCGGTACCGTCGGAGTAATCACGGGGGTCGAAGTTTATAAGGAGACAGTGGATGTCGTCGATAAAAATTCGCAAGAAAAAACTGAAGTCATAGTTGAAAAAGTATTGGATAAATCTAAGAGAAGGCCTGAATATTATAAAAATCAAGAAAAACAATTATTAATTTCAGCAGTCAACCTTCCCGTTTACATAGAGAAAGCGACTTCCATTAAGTCGTTAATAATTGACTTTACCTTAACTACATCAAATAGATACTTGAAGCAATTTTTCTATGAAAACGAATACCTTATTAAAGACCGTTTAAATACAACCGTACGACCAGTTATCCCAGAGTTTCCACTCTCCAAAGAAGGCAAGAAAATCATTCGTGAAAAAATTCAAAAAGAAATGAATAATCTGATTAAGCAATGGGAAATCAAGGGCAAAATAGAATCTGTGCATTTTCACAATATCATTGCCAGCTAACCCTTAAAAGGTCAACTCTTCACCAGTTTTCTACAAGTTGTCTTAGTGACTGCCAAAACCTCTGCAGTTTTAGTAATATTTTTATTAAAATATTGGAAAGCCTTTTTGGCATAATTTTGTTTCATCTGCTCCAAAGATAGAAATTCCTCAGTATTTAATATAATCTTGGGAGTTTCTTTTAATTCATCATCCAATTGATCAAATTGTAAATTATTTCCATTCGCATGCAGCAGTTTTTTTTCTAAGTGCCCCTTTAATTGACGGTAATTTCCATGCCATGGCAAATTCATATACAGCTTCATCAGCTCATTTGATATTTGACAATTATGCTCTATAGAAAATCGTCGACAATACGCATCAATAAGCTTTCTATTTTCTCTTAACTTATCCAACCTCAGTTTAGCACCACTATTTAAGCGGTAATAAAAATCCCTCCTCATCTCACCATCGTCGACAAGTTGCTCAAGTGGCCTCCCAGTTGCAAAAATAAAGCGAACATCGGCTGATTTATTAAAACTGCCACCAACACAACGAAACTCCTTTGAATCTAAAAATAATAAAAGTTTGGTCTGAATATCTAATGGTAAAGAGTCAATTTCATCTAAAAATAAGGTTCCTTTATTCGCCTCCAAGACCGCTCCTCTCTTTTCAAAAATCGCCCCAGTAAATGCACCTTTGGCATGGCCAAATAATTCTGACTCCAATAAACCACTAGAAAAGGAAGCTAAATTTAATTGTACGAATTCTCCGCTACGACCACTTTCATTATGTAACTTTTTAGCAAAAGAAGACTTCCCGGTGCCAGTTTCTCCCTCCAATAATATTGGTAATTTTGAATAAAGAATTTTTCTATGCTTTAAAATATCGTGAGTATGTTCACTCCCCTGTAGATCTTCTTGCAATTGACGACTAAAGGTCAATCTATTAAATCCCAGCTCCAAGATATCTCCCCTCTCTAAAAAAGCTTTAAAAACATATTTCCCATTCAACCTAAAGGGTCTCTGTGAAAGAGCGCGCACGAGGTAACGCCCCTCTTCGTCTTTTTTCGTGGCGTTGGGAAAAACTAAATGGAGAGAAAAAGACTTTTCGTTCAGCCCAAGTGCGGGGAGAACCATCCTTGCGGGACTAATCTCGCCAATAAATTGCTTTAATAAATCTATTTGAATATTTGTTCTATTGAGCTTCAAATGTCGAGTATTTCCCATGGCGGGGACGATTTTAATATAATCGTATAAACGCACCCCCATCTCCGCAATTTCATAATGATCCTTGCGGTTATAAGTATCGATCTCAGCTATGCATTGTGAATTTTTATTTTGCATCATTTTTCTCCCCATTGTTTATTTGCATGTAACGAATTTTTGCCCTATAAGAGAACATCAATTCAATAACAGGGAACCTTTAAAAATGGGTTATAAAATCCTCCAAGGATCGGCAAAATTTCAAATGGGAATTAGCCAGCCGACACAGCTCAGATCTTGGTTGCAAGAACATAAAGATGCCATTGGCTTCGCTTTTGTCGGTCGCTCAAATGTCGGGAAATCAAGTCTTATCAATACCTTATTTGGAAGAAACACGGCACGAGTTTCAAATACACCAGGTAGAACAAGAGAAATAAATATTTTTATTTTTAATCTAGCGGATGAAAGCGAACAAATACAAGAATTTCCGCCCTTTTATATTTTTGATCTACCCGGTTATGGGCACGCTCGAATTTCAAAGGAGATGGCCAAGAATTGGCAAGAACTTATTAATATTTTTTTCACGGAATCATCGAGTCATATTGGCTTGATCAATATCCAAGATGCTCGCCATCCAGACCAAAAAGCTGACCAAAAATTTCATGAATATCTCAAAAATAAAGGCTTTAGCACCACCTTAGCTTTCAATAAAATCGATAAACTTAAAAAACAAAAAGAACGGGCGGCGCTTAATAAACTGAAACCTTCTCTTTTTGCAGCTTATCATTGGGTTAAGCAAATCTTTTTTATTTCCGCTGAAACGAAAAATGGTATGCCCCAGTTACACGACTCACTAATTGCCAGTTTAATTGAAGAAGCACAAAAGCAAGAGCGAGCTAATCTTTAGCTGTTGGCCCTTTTCCCTCTGTTTTAGCAGCCGCTTTAATATTACTGACTTCACCTTCAAAACCTTCCAATTCTTTCTCACTCAACTCGATAGCATCAATAAGCTCAAGTACCCTAGGATCAACCCAAATAAGCTGCCCACTTGCCATCTGCTTAACCGCCAAGCGACCTAGTTCTTCATAGTTTTCATGCAAAGAAGTATTCGTCTTTGAAGCCGATAACATCTTCTTGCCTATCTCAGTAGTGCGCTTCAGCTCTTCCTGACAGGCATGATAAAGCTCTTGCACCTTATTTTTCCAAGGCTGATTTTGTGGCATCTCATTCCCTCCTCGTATTTCTTAGCAATAACTACAAGTAATTATAACCCAGAACCTTGACTCATGTGAAGATTAGGCATATTTCTGGTATCTTAATTGTGACAAAATAAAGTTATTAACCCTATAAAATTGATGAATAATGCAAAATATTCTCACAAAATTCTTTTTTAAAACAATTTCCAAGGGAAAGCTAGAGAAAATCTTTTCTTATCTAGAGAACCTGTATCCAGATGGCCAAGACCCCTGGGGCCTAAACCTCAAGAAAACCAAGGTAAACTTTGCAATTATTTGGCCCTTTTACAAGAGTTATTTCAAGACCAGGGTATTTGGCAAAAAAAATGTACCAAATGGCCCTGTTATGGTGATTTCCAATCATTCTGGACAAATTGCCATTGATGGCATGCTTATCTCATCCGCTTTTGTCGGAGACATTTGGCCTCCAAGAATTTTACGGCCCATGGTTGAAAGGTTTTTTACCAACCTTCCCTTCGTAGGCAACTGGGCAGCAGAGGGCGGTGCCGCCTTAGGGGATCGACAGAATTGTGAACAATTATTACAAAGAAAACAATCTGTCCTAGTTTTTCCAGAAGGTGTTAAAGGTGTTGCCAAAAGTACCCCTGATTATTATAAACTCCAAAAATTTACCCGCGGTTTTTTGCGAATTGCCATCAAAACGAAAACCGAGATCCTGCCCATCGCAGTCATTGGAGCAGAAGAATTCTATCCCTTCGTCTATCAAGCAAAAAAATTAGCAAAACTTCTTGGGTTTCCCGCCTTGCCCCTTTCTCCTAGCTTTATCTTAGGTCCCATAGGATTTATTCCATTGCCTAGCCCGGTGGATATTCATATAGGCAAGCCTTACACTATACCAGAGAATCTCACTCACAAATCAACGGATCGCGAACTAGATATACATATCGATAAAATTCATCAGGAAATAAAAGACCTGTTAAAAATGGGACTTAAAAAAAGACGTAAATTCTGGGCCAATCAAAAATGAAATTCGAAGATGTAAAATCAATTCTTATCATTGGTATCGAAGGTGGCTTGGCGAAAATTATGGCGGGCCTGCTGGCAAAAAAATACCCCACCGCCAAAATCTTTGGCGTCGACTCAAGACCAATAAAAAACGTTCCCGACTTTAAAAATATTAAATATAAAACGATTCATTATTCACGGGGTTCATTTGAAAATCTTTTTCGCAGCCACCAATTTGACGTCGTCATGCATTTGGGCAGATTAAGCCATGTCACCAAAACAACGGCGACAGAAATTGCCAAAAGGCTCAATCTCAATGTCATGGGTACCAACAAAATTCTCGACCTTTGCCTAGATTATAATGTCAAAAAAGTTGTCATTCTCAGCACCTTTCACGTCTATGGTGCCTTCAACGATACCGCAGTTTTTTTAAAAGAAGATACTCCCTTAAGAGCGAGTATCAAGCATCCAGAGCTACGAGATGTCGTTGAAATGGATCAGATCTCCACCAATTGGATGTGGAAAAACAAAAACACTATTGAAACCAATGTCTTTAGACCTTGCAATATCATTGGCCCGCAAATAAAAAATGCCATGAGCCGGTACCTCTCTTCCAACAAGGTTCCCATGCCCATTGACTTTAATCCAATGTTTCAGTTCATCCATGAATTTGATATGGCGAACATTTTATGTGAATCAATCGAAAAAGTACCCACTGGCCTATATAATATTGCCACCAATGAGGTCATTTCGATAAATGAGGCAAAAAAAGCAACTGGTACCAAATCAATACCAATCCCCTTCTTCCTCATCGATACCCTGCTCAAAATGCTCAACAAAACCTTTTTCCCCATCCCCGCCTACCTCATCGAATATTTTAAATTTTCCTGCCTACTCGATAACTCAGAGCTACAAAAACATCTGGGAGACGATTTCTATCGCTATAATATTCGCGACACATTATCCCTATTCAAAAACTTATACTAATGTTAATTTATGCTCACGACTTTCAAAATTGAATGAAAACTTATAGCTGAATAATGAAGATAAATAGTATATTGGTAAAAAATAATAAATGGCCCGGTGGTGGAATGGTAGACACGGTAGATTCAAAAGAATTGCTTTCACCTTCAATTTAACTCCAAATATTCAAAATCATTAAATAAATTCACGAATTGGTAAAAGAAAACCTAGAATATCAGTACCAATTAAAATTCTTATTTAAGTAATTGAAATCAATATCAAAGTAGACGAATAGAGCATTGAATTGGTAAAAGATTATAATCGATGGCCTGGTGGTGGAATGGTAGACACGGTAGATTCAAAAGAATGAAATCTTTTGCAATATCCGACCTAGGCCACTGAGATTATTCAGGAATTTTCTGAATTGGTAGACAGAATTGAAGAATATGATTTCCAGTTCAATTTTAGCGATAAATATTGGACATTATTAAAGAAATCAAGAAATATAGCGTTGAATTGGTAGACAAAAAATTAATTCAACTTGGACATTTTAATAACAAAGTTTAGGCCAATTTATTGGTCAAAGGAATAATGGCCCTGTGGCGGAATCGGTAGACGCGATAGATTCAAAATCTGTTATCTTCGGGTGTGGGAGTTCAAGTCTCCCCGGGGCCACCATCTTTCCTTTTTACGAGTTAAAAGTCTACGACAAAAATAATAAAATTCAAGACTCAGGTAAATTTCAAGTTCAATTACTTTTAAGAAATAATGGCCGCTTTATGATGGAAGGCAAAGCTATTTTCAAAAAAAATATTGAGGGTGGAAAATTAAGAATTGAATTAGCTGATAGAATTAAGAGTGATAAGATTCTTGAAGAGGACCTTTTCTTTTTAAATAAACATCTTAGAACAAACTTCAAAAAAACTGTTCATTCCTTTAAGTTTATCAAAGTTAACCAGTAGTCTTTTTTCTGAAAATCTGTAACTTTTTCCCTTTTTTGCTTTGTTGTTTTCTTCTTTGAGTCAATCCCCACTGAAAATAACGTCCAAATACCTCACGGCTAGACTGGCCATGTAAGAGCGTACAAATTTCTATCACATCATTTATATCCATACTGAGGTCTAAGCACTGTAATGTTATATTTAAGCGTCGATCATCGTGAGGTCTATATTGGTTGAACAAGAATGGAGAATTATCAACAGGTAAATTATAAAGAATTCTATAAATATCATCTTTTGATAATTCCTCTAAATGCTCTCCATTTTTAATCAGTTCATAGATAAACTCTGCTAATTCAGGGCAAGTGCAACAAGCAGTATACGGACCTGTTTTTGGTTCATTATCTTGTTCACCTAATATTCTAATAATATCTTTACTAACTTTCTTCTTGTCGGCCTTGTCAACATATAAAAAGAGAGAGCCCAACTCCTTTTCTACAATGCGACTAATAAAATCATTTCTCGCCACAATTTGATCTATTGATTCAAATCCAAAAAGATCATCTTCCTCTACTGCAAAAGCCTCTGAGACCCTAAGACCAAACCCCATGCTAATTGCTCTAATAAAACGATAGCGACCTGAAGGTAATTTCTTTAACCAGGAAACGACATCCTTCCATTCAGGCAATTCTCCTGGAATAATTGTTTCTTTTGTATCTCGTTTAATTGCTTCATCAAATATTTGGGGGATTATTTTAATTTCACCAGCACGCTTTAAAAATTTCAAATAACGCCTAAGTGCCGTTCTTTTTCTATTGCGAGAAGTAGCCTGTTTTATATGTTCACCAAGAAAGGCATCCCACTTATCAATAATATCTTGATTCCATAGCTTAGGCTTATTTATTCCCATACGCTCAACAAAATATGGAAAGACATATTGTTTCAATGCTTGTTCATATTGAGCGATAGTCACATGCTTTGCAGTGTTATTTAACCACTTAAAGAAGTTTCGACGATGGCTTTGATAAAATGCAGGGGTAAGATTACCAACTCCCATTGAGTTATTATTTGATTTTTTCCAACTATCTACTGCTAATTGACATTGATCGAGACCAAGATTATCAAACCAAGATGATTTCCATCTTGGAGTTCTATATTGTTTCCTATCACCTTGAAGTTTATAACATACAGAAATTTGGCCGTCTCCACGATCATAAGCATTCGCCCAAGATACGAAATATCCTTTTTGCTCATGGTCTAGGCGAAAAAAGTTAGCAGGACGACTCGTAACTTTCTTATCGAGAGTTTTTCGGTATGGTCCTCTTTTATGTATCGTTGTTTTATTCTTCATAGTTATAAAATTGATCCTCATACAAAAAATATTATTATTGATAAATAAAAGTAGAGTGATAGATGTTTTATATCTACCATTCTACAATTACCTTTATTCTCTCAATAATGAGGGAGGGTTTATGGGGTACTAATCTTACAAAAAAGCCTTATCAAATAATGATTTCTTTGTTGCCAACGATTTTAGGTAATAATTCACATCACAATCGCCATTATATTTACTTGCAAGTCTATATTTATATTCACCATTACTCTTATAAAAACTTGTAATCGTGTCTTTTGGCATTGTGGTAAATCCTTCCTGTACCCAAACTTCATACTGAGGATATGGCTTCTTTTTAAGTTCAATATAATCTTCTAACGAATTTCCAATCTTCATATTTCGAGATATTTCATCTATTCTTATGTCGCCATTGATCACTCGGTTTTCAGTTCTTTCATATAATTCCTCAAATGCCTCAAGATCATTATTTAATATGAGATTCAGACCTTCCTTTACAAATTCTTTAAATAGCTTGGGCGCGGACCTATTTTTAAATGCACTCCCAATAATTTTCATCTTCCCATTTTCGAGGTAGGCATAATTCTTTTCTTTATACATATAAAGAGATTCAATTACGCCATTACTTGGTTCTGGTTCAATTTCAATATAGGAATATTGACTTAATTCACTTTGAACTAAACCATTAAACTCAGAGGGTGAATATTTATCATAAGGAAATTTACAGACAATACCATCAGTATCAACTTCAATAGGACTACCACCATGTTTTTCAATTCCTTTTTTAATTTTCAAAGCAATATCACGGCCAATTTCAGTAACCTTTGCCGCCCCATCAGGATTATTAAACATCCCATACTTAAATCCAAGATAACCATAAGAAGAGTTAATCACAATTTTTAACGCACTCTGAATAGGCCCAAATGTAGGGTCTATTTTTGCCTTTTCTTTATACTCTAACCTTTGTTCTGTAATTGACTTCAGAAAAGGAAGGAATAGATTTAATGGATCTTGATGTGGCCCAATATGATTACCTAAAATAATACTTGGATACATCGACTTAACATCTAGTTTTATTACATTTTGAAAAAGGCCACTTTGATAAATATCACATAATCCACCACTATTAACTGTAGCACCTTCAAGAGTTTTTGGTTTGGGTAAACTATGCCCAAGATGTAAATAATTTCTTACCATTGGTAATTCAACAATTTTGGAAGAACCCACTGTACATAGTTTTTCAAAACTCATAGGAATCATTTTTGCCAGAAAAAATCGTGATTGATTCAATTTCCTCGAAATACCATCAACTTCTCTAACATCCCACAAAGCATAATCAGCAACCCTTTTTGGGTCTATTTGATATGTACTCCAAATTTCACTTCCATCAATATATAATTTATCTCCTTCTCTACATACTCCTAGTTTCTTAGCTATTTCTTTTAAAGAATAATTACCCTCTAATTCTCCTGTATCAGCATCATATTTTTTTGATGAATGAATCGTATCAATAATCTCTCGCCCAAAGACAGACTGACGCTCAAATGGTGATGTGACTCCACCATATTTGTAAAAATCTTTATTCTGAAAAGGCTTTCCTGTTAGTCGTCCGAATTGCATATTTACATTTAATATTTCAGCCCTTCTGAGAATAAATGGTAAATCAAACCCAAAGATATAGTGATTCTCAATAATATCAGGATCAATTTTACGAATAAGATAATTTAGTTGATTTAAAATACATCGTTCATCAATACCATGTAGAACTTTTTCAAACCCACATGATGATTTGATTGCTATCATGAAAATTTTAGCATTACTTTCATCAAGAGTACCTGTCGTTTCAATATCAATTTGCATCCTAACAACATCGTCAAAGCCAAGCCCTTTATAATATGTATTTCCCGATTGAATCAAATATTGTTCAATCATATTAAACTGTTTGACACCTTCAAATTGCCCCATATTTTTATGATCTGTATTAAATAAAGAATTGTATCTTTTCAAAAATTCTCTCTCAAATAACTTATAATGATGGATATTTACTTTCCATTTATAATCAAGACTTCCTTCTAGTTCTTGAATCTCGCAGTATGGTAATCCTTCATCCATCAAATCATCAGTAATTAAAATAAATGGTTTAAAGTTATCCTTTATTACTTCTACCTTCCCATTATTTCGTGTCCATAAGAAGACTTCACCACTTCGTTGTGCGTATACAGAAGTAATACCTTGAATTTTGCCATGTCCATTTAGTAAGCTGTTCATATTCCCTCCTTTGAGGTTGTTAAAATTAAATGCGAGTTATTCGCTGTTTAATTCTCTCAATGGTGAGGGAGAAAATTTGGGGTATAAAAAAGTGACGTGATGACGGGCATGACCGGTTTATTTGTTTTATTTTTTAAGTGTAGATTCAAAAGGGCGCACACCTATTATTAAAAATAACTAAAAAGAACCTGTCATATCTGTCAGCCTGTCATTTACTTCGATATTTCAACAAATTAAATATGACTGATAATATGACAGGTTCTTTAAATTAATTCGTAGGCAATAAACTATAGAAATCACATTTCTTTATGACTCTATACCTTGCATCAGATCTTCTGAGACCATTTACTCCTAATTCATTTAATCTAAGAGCAAATTTTTTCATTTTAAAATGACCATTCATTCTTTGACTTAAAACCCAGCGAGAATATGCCTTGTATAGATCTGAAAATGTAACTTCCATCGTTTCAAAACCTTCTAGCGGTAGTAAGTTTTCAAAGGTCATAAATTCTTCAACACTATCCATGCTCTTAATGTTTGCCTGCCTACTTTCAAGCTCATCTAGGTACGAAGATAAGGAGGATTCTTTCTTATTTTCATCAACAGATTGCCACAACTTCAAATAATCAATCTCATTTATTACATCCCAATCAACCTTATCAAGACATTTAAACTCATAAAATCTCCTCGATCCTGTTGGGTCATAGAAAATGTCAGCAACAGAGCGATTTGTACAACCAATAAAAGTAGAAATATTTTTCATACTAACCTCATCTTGAGTATGAAATCTTCTAAAATTAACATATTTCCCCGTAGTATGTTTTTTCACAGCATCGACATCGGCCCTCTTCGCTCTGGCCATTTCATCAAACCAGATAACATACTTCAATCCAAGAACTTTCAAGTTTTTCTCTTGGTTCAATATGTCTAATGATCTATCAGTCCAAAATTTATCAATAGGAGAAAGAAGTCTACTAACAGCAGTTGATTTACCTGAGTTCTGTTTGCCCTGCAATATTGGAAATAAATTGACAGAAACACTCTTATCATTCATCTTCCTTTTTACTGAAAGAATAAAATTCTCAATAATTGCAATCTCGACTTCATCATTCCTTCCAGTTAAAGCAATAACAAATTTCTCAATCCATCTATCTTTAACAACTTCAGAATTAAACTTTATTGACTTAATCAACTCTCTTTTAACTCTAGCCCTCTCTCTTACCTCCCAGTTACTTATAAATGGTTTAATTAATGGCCTAATGTCTTTTACTCCAGAAAGGCCACTACCTGCCATTATGTAATTGTAAAGAGTTTCACTGTTAATTACTTTTCTCCCATCAGGATAAGATTCATCATAGATTGTATGATTTCCATCGTAGCAAAAAGTAACTTCATTCATTCTAAACCAGCATTCAATCCAAGCATTTGGAGAAGAAGAACTAGGAGGGACTTTCGTCCCACTAGTTCTTTCTCTAAGCACAGATTCCTTTCTTTCAATTTGAAGTAAATTATCTTTCTTATTCATTATTACTCCCTCCCATTTTATTTTTTATTTCAAACAATTTTTTAATAATTGCTCGATCGTGATTTTGAGAACAAAAGCATTTGACACTCTTACTTTCCTTATTAACCTTCATTCTCTTCGTATGACTCGTTTTTCCTTCTTCAATACATAACGGACAATCAAACCATTCATCATCAAAAGTCTTGCCTAGATATTCTTTTACATAATAATCAACTGCTTCATTAATCTTCTCTCGCCCACCATTAAGAGATTGTATTGATGGCCGAAGGTCTTTAAATTTTTCTAACCAATCATAGAAATCATCATCACTGATTCTTCCATTAATAATTAACAATTTTTGTGAGTTGGCCCCATTTTCATTTAAGACATTAGGAAATCTAGTAGTAAAGGATGGTGCCTTTGAACAAATATCGGGAGTAGCAACCATATTACCTGCAATAGCATGAAGCCACTTAGAAACAAGTTGATATTCTTTTATATTTTCTAAAGGTGTCTCTAATGAAATGATAAAATGGAGCGACTGATTGCCTGAATAGGTAACTGTTGAAAATGGGAAATTAACAGTTTCCATCAATTCTAACTGTCTCTCAGTTGAGACATTATCAAACTCAAGCATGAAGTTTCTAAATTTTGATACATCAATATTTCTTCTTGTTGTTGTATTAGGGTCTGATGGATTAAATGATAGGTAACGCCCTAATTCTCCTTTATATTCACTCTTCTTAATAAAGGAAAAATCGTAGAGCGTTTTGCAGACACAAAGAGTATCTTCGTCATCAAATAAAACATCTAAGAATCTTTTATTTTCAGATTCTAAATTTGCAAGATCACTTGAATCAAAACCCTTTCCAATCCTTTGCGAGTAAATGCTCTCAATTTGTTGTTCTGTTACACCATTCAATTCAATTGGTGCGAATTCTGTTACCAATAATTTCTTTTTTCTTTCTACTGACATAATTTGTCCTCCTATAGAAAATAATTAAGTGTAGACAAAATCTACACAAAACAATTCTCTCAAGGACGAGGGAGGATATTTGGGGTACAAACTCTAAGGAACATATACAGATTTAAAACCAGTAAAAACTTCAAAACTATCCCAATCAAAACTTAAGGGTGAATTATTTATATGAGTATATTGTTCATTAAAAAATAAATCTGGCCTATCTATGTAGAGTTCCCTAAGACCTAAATCAAAATAACATCTTCTATAAGTCTCAACTTCTTTAGATAATGCTTTTAATCCGTCACATGTGTCACGAAGATTAAATATAACCATATCCCCTGCATCAGAATTAGGATAATAAAAAAAATCATAGCCATCATCATAAGATGTAGTATTGTTTGCCATTCTTGAGAACAAATAATTTTTAAAATATTTATTAAAATCGTTATCAAATACATGTCGCTCAAAACAACTCAATGCCTTCTGACTCTTGAAGCTGATATTTATTATTTTCTTTGCACCATAAGCGATTGAATAAATACTACTATCTACAAGAAGAATATTGTCTCTCATTACCATATATAATTC
>Ga0316206_1000768_pt1 | contig 36144 bp, 30 predicted proteins | sample 6monthpyrite_MG_FD_204942 | JGI IMG/M metagenome (GOLD analysis project Ga0316206, IMG submission 204942) | Microbial mat bacterial communities from mineral coupon in-situ incubated in ocean water Damariscotta River, Maine, United States -... | ecosystem: Environmental > Aquatic > Marine >...
ACAACATGTCAATCAGCTTGATCAACGTGAAGGGCTGTTACATATTGAAATTGCCGTGTCCTATCAGGTGGCTTTTTCAGCGGTTAATCTTTTGCTGCTGCTGGGCAAAGGTAAACTTGAACTTGATCAATCGGCGTTATTAGCTGATGTCTGCGATGATCTGCCTGTGCAATTTAAACGTGTCAGTGGACGCATACGCTCTACACTGAGTTTTGGGTTGCGCATTGATATGCGTATGGACCCCAGCAACCCCGATGACCATACACATTTATTGATGCGCTGTGAAGTCACAACACCTCGCGGAACCGTATTACTGGCTGATACTCAGGGGCCATTGTTATGGCTGCCACGTCCTCATGTTCCTCAGCCATCAGAGGTTCACAATGAAGTGCGCCATAACGACTATGGCAAATCGATTCAGTTATTAGACGCATTTGATAGCAAGCCATTTTCTGGCTGCGTACTTGACGACTGGCCCCGTGCAATTACCCGATTGTTATGCCAGGTCAGTCAGGAACAAAACAGCAAGGCCTGGTTAAAGCGCGCCCAACGTCAATTGCAGGTTTGCAAAATCTGGTCAGATATTTCCGACATCATCGGGTTGCCGGCATTACAGAAAACGCAAACGAATAACATCTCAAGAGTACACGAATATGTTGGATAACAAACGACAGACAATCCATAAAGGCTGTTATCTGAAGCGTTTGAACGGAACCACACAAGGCCTGCGTCCACGCACCCGAGGAGCCATTATCTGTTTGCCTCATGCCGGCGGTAGTGCAGGTTTTTTTCGTACATGGGCAGCATCTGTACCAAAGGATATTACCTTGTTTGGTGTGCAATATCCTGGCCGTGAAGAACGTATGCATGAACTTTCTATCGAAAACATGGATGAACTGGTACAGGGTATAGCACCTTCACTGGTGGGTTTGAGTAACCTGCCTTATGTTCTTTTTGGTCACAGCATGGGTGCTGCGGTTGCATTTGAGCTGGCTGGCAAACTGGAAAAAATGGGCTTGCCCGCAAGTCTGTTAATGATGTCAAGTCACCCACCACTGGATGAAATTATTCCCAGTCATTTTCATCAGTGCAGTGACGATGAATTGTGGCGCGAAATGATTCGAATTGGTGGTACATCGCCAGACATTCTGCAACAGACCGAGCTGACAAAATTATTAACACCGGTGTTACGTGCTGACTATCAACTCATTGAAACCTACCAATCATCAGCGACACAAAAATTGAGCACCCGAATGCTTATTTGTCTGGGAGACAATGACCCGGATGTACCCGCAGAAAATATACATGGATGGCAACGTTTCAGTCAGCAGCCCATTAGTATTCTCGAAAAGCAAGGCGGACACTTTTATCTCAATGATCATCAGGCCTCACTGATTGATGAAGCGGTCAATGCCATTAATGGATTAATGTTTAACAATATCAGGGATTATCTGCCATGAGTTCTATGCAAGTTGTTGAGAAACCACATAGCCATATTGAATTACAAGCTGTGTCTGTCGGGCAACGTATGATGTGGTTGATGCATCACTATCAGGGACAGTTCGGTGCACTTAACTGTCCGATTATTATTGCCTTTGAGGGTGAGCTGGATTATGCCCGATTACAACAGGCCTGGAAAACACTGGTAAACACTCATGAAGCGTTGCACACCTGTTTTGTCGGCAGAGGGCAACAACTGCGTCGTAAAGTGACGGCTGAAATAATGACAGACTTTGTTATCGAGTCACTTTGTACAGAACAACATTCTGTTGATTTATCCAGTCAGGTATTTCTGGATACGTTACGTGATGAATTACGTACACCGGTAACTATCGAAAAACAGGCGTTTAGAACCCGTTTATGGAAACTATCTGAAAACTTACATGTACTCTGTATTAATCAACACCATCTGGTCACAGATGCCTTGTCCTGTTCGTTAGTCAGTCATGCTCTGGGTCGGGGTTATGAACAAAAAAACATAGCCATGCCTGAATGGCAATATAGTGATTTTGTTGATTGGGAAACTCGACATATTAATGGTGAAAAAGGCCAGCAACATGAACAATACTGGAAACATAAACTCAGTGGTCTGAAGTTACCCTCGTTACCTAAATCCCGAACCATGACATCGACTGACCCGGAGCAGGATACGATTACATTATATCGGGCGACGTTAAAAACTAACCAGGCGCTGGAGCGTATTGCCAAAAACTGTCGCGCGAGTTCGTTCACGGTCATGTTATCAATTTTTTATCTGCACCTATATCGCCTGACCGGGCAGTATGACCTCACTATCAGTAGCTTATTAAATAACCGTTCAGAGCCACAAAGTCAGGACCTGGTGGGCTTTGTGGCCAATATGGTACTGCTGCGTTCAAGGCTACACAAAAAAGATACACTGAAAGATATTATCAATGAAGTCAGGGAACAGGTATCCGGTGCATTGGCTCATCAGGCCTTTCCCTATCAATTGCTACCTGCCGGTATTGTTCCCGCAGATTCTGCACGGGATATTGTCTTTCAAATGTTCGCAGAAAATACTCACCAGATTGCATCGTTTGAAACCGTTAATGCATCTGCGGTTAATCCACCAAACGGTTTGTCACGACGCTTTGATCTGGACCTGGCGATGATGCCTTCAGCAGAAGGTATGAAGATTGTAATGGCCGCGTCCGATCTACGTTTTCGATCTCGATTTGCAAAAATGTTTTTACAGGGATTTGTTGAACTGGTCGAACAGATAAGCGATGAAAACCAGGAGGTTATCAGGTGATGAATATAGCAAAAGAAATGGAGGTCCTCGCCGCTACCCGTGGCTGGGCCAACAAGGTGGCATTTGTTACCCCGGAGGGCGTATATAGTCATCGACAGATTCATCAATATGCCCGCAAACTGAGTACTCTGCTATTGTCAGAAGGATTAAAAGAAGGAGATCGTTTTGTTATTGCGCTTGAAGACAGTCCGCTATGGATAGCGTTGTTTCTGGCAGTGATTCGCCTGGGTGCAACCGTACTGGTGGTAAACCCCTATTTACCTCGGTCTGATCATCAAGCCATTATGGAGGATTTGAACCCCCGTTTTGGTGCTCTGCAAGCGGATATTCAGTCACATTTTTTCGGTTTGAAAATATTCACAGAAGATGAGTTGGAACGTGCATTACAGCAGTGTCAGGAAAACCATATTTATGTAGAAAAACCGGTCAACCCAGCTTACGTACAATTTACATCAGGTACCACTGGCAAGCAAAAAGCCGTACCCCATACGCACCAGAATTTTTGTCACTATGCAATCGCTGTCGGCATTGGCATGTTAGACATTAAGCAGAAAGATGTACTGTTTTCGGTCAGCAAACTTTTTTTTGCCTATGGGTTTGGTAACAGTCTGGTGTTCCCGTTAATGCATGGTACATCTGCATTACTATTACGCGAACGTCCCACACCTGCGGATATCGGCAGGTTGATCGATCAGTATCAGGTTAGTGTTTTTTTCTGGGTGCCTTCTGGGTTCGGCGCACTATTAAAAACTCGATTACCTGCTAATACGGTTCAACTGCGTTTGCTGGTATCCGCAGGAGAACCGCTATTGCCGTCACTCAGTGAAAAAATACAGCAGGCTATATCCGTCCCTTTACTTAATCAGCTGGGGTCAACCGAAGTTGGTCATGCCTATTGCGGCACACAAATTGGTGATAACCCAGCAGAGTCTATTGGCCGAGCATTACCTAATTATCAATTTGAAGTACGTGATGAACACGGAGACATTGTGACCTTAGGTGAAAAGGGCGAATTATGGGTTAAGGGCCCAACGGTTCCTACATGTTATTTAAATTCAGACGAATCATCCGCTCGGCATTTTGTTGATGGCTGGTTTAAATCTGGGGATTGTGTGCAGGAGTTACCCAATCAGTATTTTCAACACCACGGCCGAATTGATGATATGCAGATGGTTGGTGGTATTAAAGTCTCATCACTACATATCGAAAATATTCTTAATCAGTTTCCCCAGGTCATTGAGTCGGCGGTGATCTCTGAATTTATTGATAACAAGAGTCAGTTAATTGCTTTTCTCAGACTTGCCATACCGCTAAGTGATATCGAAGATGCATTAAAAGAACATGCACGTTCTTTTCTGGCTGCTTATATGGTGCCAAAAATTTTAATTGAAGTTGATGCGTTTCCAAGAACGATAAACGGCAAGCTTCAGAGATACAAGTTATTCTCAAAAACCTGGCTGAACAAAGCCGCAGAAGATGAAAACTTACCCAGACAGCAACACTCGATGATTAGAGGACAGAGATGAAAACATTAATCATAGATAATTACGATTCGTTTACCTACAACCTGTTTCATTTATTTGGTTCAGTGACAGGTTGTGAACCCACGGTGATAAAAAATGATGATCCACAATGGCATATGGATCAATTGAATGCATTCGATAATGTAGTGATTTCACCGGGCCCTGGTAGCCCAATGGTTGAAACGGATATGGGAATATCTCGACAAATACTGCGTCAGAACTCAATTATTAAACCACTGCTGGGTATTTGCCTCGGCCATCAGGGTTTGTGCTACGAAATGGGCGCCCAGGTAGGGAAAGCGCCTGAAGCAGTGCATGGTCGGGTTTTTCAGGTATCTCATAATACCCATCCTTTATTTAAAGATATTCCAGAGAGCTTTGATGTGGTGCGTTATCATTCGCTTGCCGTTACTAATTTGACCGATGCACTGAATTCTATTGCATGGACAGATGATGGCATATTAATGGCTGTCGCTCATAAACATCTACCCTATTGGGGATGTCAGTTTCACCCTGAATCTGCATGTAGTCAATATGGTAAACAGTTGGTACAGAATTTCTGTGATTTGTCTGCGCAATACAATCGGAAATTTTCAACACATGCTAAAAAAACCATTAAAAAACCATTAAAAACTGATTCAATATCGGTTGCAAACATACCAGCACCCGAATCTATTGCTTATGATCTGCATGTAGAGTTACTGGATATCAATTTACCAACCGAGGATGTTTTTAGCTGCCTGTATGCAAACTCCAAACGCTCATTCTGGTTAGATTCTAACGATCCTAATTCAAAGACATCCAAATATTCGGTCATGGGTGATAACAATGGTCTTCATGCTCGATTTGTTACCGTCGATACCCTTCGTCAGCAAATTATTATTGGCTCCTATACTGGTGAAAAGCAGCAAGAAGAAACAGCGTTTTTTGAATGGCTAAAACAGGACCTGGCGAGTCTGTCGATTGACGACTGTAATTTGCCTTTTGATGTGCGCCCAGGCTGGTTTGGCCATCTGGGTTATGAATTAAAATATGAGACCGGTGGGAACAGAGTGCATGCTGCCGAATTACCTGATAGTGCCATGTTGTTTGCAGATCGCATACTGGTACATGACCACAGTAATGCGCAATACTATGCACTTGCGCTGATCGAAAAACAGAATGAGAAAAGCAGGGAATCAGTTATTGAATGGGGTAACTCAATCAACGCCAAACTTCAATCCTGTCAAGTCGATAACAGCCTGGATCAATTCTCCTGCCCACAAGGGTGTGAGCTTGAACTGCGACATACGCCTCAACAATATATCAATGCAATCAAAGCCTGTCAGGAAGAGATTCTACAGGGTGAAAGTTATGAAATTTGCCTGACCAATGAAATACGTTTTCGTTTGCAGGATACACCGGATCATTTCACATTATATAAATATCTACGGCAATTAAATCCAACCCCTTTTTCAGCCTTTATTCGCTGGCCGGAATGGTCAGTGCTTAGCTTCTCACCAGAACGTTTTATCAGTATTGATAAACAACGAACCGTTGAAAGCCGGCCGATCAAAGGCACACGTAAGCGGCTTAGTGATACGGTTGAAGACACACTGATAAAACAGGACCTAGCCAGCAACATCAAAGATAAAGCCGAGAACATGATGATTGTTGATCTGGTCAGAAATGACCTGGGACAAAGTTCAACCCTGTGCGGTGTCAAGACCGGTCCATTATTTGAAGTTGAGTCCTTTGCCACAGTACACCAACTGGTCAGTACCATCCGTTCTTCGCTGAAACCAGAAACCAGTATTGTGGACTGTGTTAAATCCTGTTTTCCCGGTGGCTCTATGACTGGTGCACCAAAAATCCGTACACTGTCAATTATTGATCGTCTTGAAAAAGGTCCACGGGGTATTTACTCCGGTTCAATTGGTTATTTTTCAGTGAATCAGGCTGCCGACTTTAATATAGTGATACGCACATTGGTGCTGCAAAAAGATCTGGCATCGATTGGTACCGGTGGTGCGATTATTGGGTTATCTGACCCGGTTTCAGAAGTGGAAGAAACTGCAATTAAAAGTCGAGCTTTACTAGAACCGTTTGGGCTTAAGTTTCCAGATATACCGGCCTCACCCAAACCAGAAACCTCACATGACAACAACGTTTGTCATACTGGTGAAGAAGTCTTACTGGTTGATGATGAGCTGGAAAATATGCTGAAACAATATCTCAGTATTTCCGAAAAAGGCCTCCCAACACAAATCATGATGATAAAAGATGAAATGGGTCACCCTGAACATTGCCCCATTGAAATATTGGGCGTAAAACATGGCCTTGTTCTGCATTGTCATGGTTATCAGGTTAATCATGCAGACAGAGCATCGGTACTGATTATCAATACAGAACAGCAAACTGAACTGATGATAAAAGGGAGTCTTTCACCCGTCACCTCTCTGGAAGCGGACGCAGTGTTTTCAACACTATCACGTACACAACAACTGCGTATCTGTATGATCTTTCGTATTGATCAGAATGAAAGTATCAGTATGCAGGACATTGTTGAACGTTATGACGGTCAGGTTGTACCACGTCCCGAAAACTTTCTAGTATTTCGTATTCAACCTGATTATTGGCAGGTCACCGACAAAAGTGAACGACATGTGCATAAAAAACACATTGCCAAAAAAATATCCCATGCGCAGAACTGGACAAGATATACCGAACAACAGGATATTGTATCAACCATACATTCGTAATCATTTCATTCACACGTTTACAAAGGGCTATCAAAATGGACAAACAGTATATTCTTGGTGTCAATATTGGCTTTCATGACGCTTCAGCAGCACTCGTTAAATCAGGTAAACTGGTTACTCTGATTGAACAGGAAAGAGTTAGCCGAAAAAAACATGCCGTAGCTGAGACACCGGCTAAAGCAGTTAAACAATGTATAGAGGAAGCAGGCATCAGCTTCGACGATATTGCTCAGGTTGCTATTGGCTGGGATTTACGTGAGACTGCGATGGGTAAAAGCCGACGCTTTGCACCTGAGCGTTTGGGGCAGATGATTTTTTCTGAACTGGATATCGACAAAGAAGCCGCAACTGAAGCGGCCAGATCTGTAGTCTGGGTTGATCATCACATTGCCCATGCGGCCAGTACTTATTACTCATTGGGTGAAGACTTTGTGAACTCTGGTGAGCGTGCGGCTATTCTGATTGTTGACGGGGCAGGTGAGCACTGCTCTACATCATTTGCTGTTGGTGAAGGTCGCAAAATTGAAATGTTGCAGCAATGGCCTATCGATCAGTCTATTGGTTTTTATTATTCATCCGCTTCCCGTTGGGCCGGTTTTGGTGACTGGGGTGCTGGTAAACTTATGGGGCTAGCTTGTTTCGGTCGACCTTATCAGGATGCCGCATTACGTACTTCGGATGATGGCTATGAAATTGTTGCTGGTGGTAGAAAGCTCAATATGAATAATCAGCAGGGTAATCATCACGACATGATGCTGAGTCTATTTCCCTATTTTGAATCACAGATTAAACCGGAATTTGAAAAAATATTTCCCTATGTGCCACAAAATCATGAAGGCGCTATTGCTTATGCAGACTTTGCTGCAACTATCCAGGATTCACTTGAGCAGGCCATACTGAAACTGTCCCAGAAATTGAAAGAGCAAACCGGTTGTAAAACCGTTGCTCTAGCCGGTGGTGTCACCATGAACTGTTCAATGGTTGGGCGGCTGGTGCATTCCGGTATCTTTGAACGTGTCTATATTCCGCCGGTACCTACTGATACAGGTGTCGCACTGGGAGCTGCCCTGCACTGTGCTGCCCTTCAGGATGAGTTTTCACCGCAGGCCATTATACACCCTTACTGGTCTGCATCACTCAATGAACATGCAAAATCATTTGACTCACTATTAAAAGATAAAGGCTTGTTTGCGGAACAGGTTTCACCTGAACAGATCCCCAGGTTGGTTGCACAAACCATTGCTCAACAGAAAATTGTCGGCTGGGCAAACGGCCGGGGCGAGATTGGTGAGCGCGCATTGGGCGCGCGAAGCATTATTGCAGACCCACGAAGTCGCTCTACACTGGAACGTTTGAACTTTCTCAAAGGCAGAGAGATGTGGCGCCCCATTGCCCCCAGCATATTAAAAGAAAACTACTCAGATATTTTAATGGGGCAGGGGCATGATCCGATGCGATTTATGCTGGCTGCCGATGTGGTCAGACCTCATATACGTAATACTGCCAAAGCGATTACCCATGTTGATGGCACTGCAAGACCTCAGATTGTTGACAGGACCTGCAGCCCTGCTTACTGGTCAATGATTAACGAATTTAAACAACTGACGGGTATGCCAATGGTCACCAACACCTCTTTTAATCTTGCAGATGAACCCATTGTCAGCACAGCCACTGATGCAGCAAAAACTTTTGCCAGAGGTGAAGGTTTCGATATTATGGTTGCGGGTGACATTATCGTTGCTAAAACAGAGCAGGCATTGCGATCCTGCCTGCATGGGGAAGAAGTCGAGCAATGTTAATAAAAACTCACCAATAACTGTTTAATTTAGATAAAGGCAAAACTATGTTCGCAAACTTATTAACGGATGATATTGAAAAGACAAAAGACCTGTTTGTTAAGCTGCTTGACTATGAAATTGAATATGAGTCTGACTGGTTTATCAGCATGAAAAAGAGTGATGAGGACAGAGTCGGCGCATTGCTCAAAACCTGTGAATTTGTACCCGATAAATTTCAGAAATCCACTCAGGGCGTTATGCTGACAGTCATTGTTGATGATGTTGATGTTTATTTTCAACGAGCGAAAAAAATGGGCGTCAATATCATTGAAGAACCTCGTGACCTTCCATATGGACAAAGGCGTTTACTGGTGTTGGATGCAAGCGGTGCACTCGTCGATATTTCTTCGCCAACGGCAGAGCCTGACCCTGAATATACCTGATTGAGTATTAATAGAGAGCCATTAAAATGAATATAGCAACTGCGCATCAATTTAATGAACGCAAATATTATCCGATGAATACCTCAACCATGGATGATCCGTATCCAGAATATGAGCGGGTACGTGAATTTGGCCCGCTGTGTTGGGTTGCGCCTATGGCGCTTGGTATTAGCCGTTATGACGATATTATCAAAATGATTAAAGACCCTCGTATTATTTCCAGTTTTCCAAAAAATGATACGCGCTTTACTTTAGATCAGGGGCCTGCTGCGGAATTATCACAACATATTCTACTGACGCGTGAGCCGCAGGATCATCAACGTTTGCGTGATTTACTGAACCCTGCATTTTCGGCTAAGCGCATTGCCTCATTACGTGAGCGCATTCGTGAAAAAGTGATTACGATTTATGAAACCGCAGCGGATAACGGCGAGCTTGATGTCGTAAACGACCTGGGTTTGCCACTAACCGTGACGGTGGTTGCTGAACTACTGGGGATTCCTGATGAAAAAAGGGATCAGATCAGTCAACGGGTGAGAATTTTAAGTCGGGCATTTACGCCTTTTGCTATGCCGGAAGAAGACCGGGAACCTGCCAAGCAGGATTTGGTTTGGCTGCGTAAACTGATGCGTGAATTATTGCAACAAAAACGTCTTGAACCCCGTGAGGATTTATTATCTGAACTGGCCAAAGCGCTGGAAGCGGGTAATGAATTTACGGAAGATGAACTGGTCGATAATGCGGTGTTTGTGCTATTCACCGGTTATGAAACTACTGCTAGTTTAATTGGTACCGGTTTTTCATTACTGCTGGAAAATCCTCAGCAGAAACAGAAACTTTGGCAGAATCCCGAGTTAGTAAAAAATGCCATTCAGGAAATGCTCAGGTTCGATGCTCCCAGTCAGTTTGCCGCAGGCATTGCTCAGGAAAAAATTGAATTCTATGATGATATCATCCGGGCGGGGCGCGTAGTGTTCTTTATGCTAGGCAGTGGTAATCGTGATCCGCGAAAATTTGACAACCCAGAAATGTTCGATATTGGGCGTCAGCAAAATCATCATCTGAGTTTTGGCACGGGTCCTCATCATTGTATTGGTTCTGCACTTGGCATGCTTGAAAGTGATATTTTATTCAGTGAAATTATCTCAATGTTCCGCGACATTGAACCAGCAGGTTTGGCAATACGTCAGCTGAATCCGTCTATTCGTTCCTATCGCACAGTGCCAGTACGGGTTATTCCCCGTTAAAGGGGTAATGGAGTCTATTATGGATGATCTTAAATTGGTTGCAGATGACACAGGCATTAAACAAAATACGCGTCAGTATGACGCGTTATCAGATGATGTGTTTTTTTCTCAGGTGCTTGGTAAGTCCTATACTGTAGATCCTTACCCTGTGCTGAAAAAACTGCAATTTAGTCAACCTGTTTATCAGTCATCAATGGGGCCTTGGGTGATTTTTTCTTATGAGGAAGCCAGAGCATTGTTGAAAGACCCAAGGCTGGTGGGTGACCCAAAAGGAACCAGACTGTACAAAAACTATGTAGCAATGGGGCAACAGGAATTCAGTTCCCATGCATTAACACATATGCAGTTTACCGATGGTGCAGAACATAGCCGTGTAAGAGGTAACTTTGCAACTTATATCAGCAATAGCGCATTCAAGGAACAACTCAGAGAATGGGCGCAGGAGATTGTCGACACGTTGATTAATGAAATATCGCAACAAAAAAGTGAAATTGAACTGGTCAGCCAGTTTGCCGGCAGGTTGCCAGCTCGTTTGTTTTGTCGAATCCTGGATGTACCGGAAACCGATGATTTATTATTATCAAGTTATGCCAATGACCTAGTGGCTGCAGATGATCCTGATTTTTTATTGACAGAACAGCGCTATAAAATTACTGTCGCAGCATCACAGAAATTATCCCGTTACCTGGGTGAAAAACTGATTAGAAAAAAGCATCAACCGAGTAATGATTTATTAAGTTATTTATTATCTTCACTGGATATACAACGTTTTCAGAACCTTCAGGAACTGATAGTTAACCTGATATTTTTTATTGTCGCCGGCATAAAAACCACATCAGATTTTATCAGTAACACCATTATGGCGTTTTATCAGTTTCCTCAACAAAAAACACTATTTATTGAGAATACTGACAATATGGACAATATGCTGACAGAATGTTTTCGTTATGACAGTCCAATTCAGCAGACTCCCCGATTTACCACAGAAGTGGTTGAAGTGAAGGGCATCGAAATTCCTGCCGGTGAACATGTAATGATTATGATCAGCTCTGCTAATCGCGATCCGCAGATATTTGATCAAGCTCATGAACTAAATCTTCTTAGAGTCAATGCAAAATCTCATATCGGTTTTGGGGGGGGAGCACATTTCTGTCTGGGTTCGATGTTTGCCCGCATGGAAGCAGAAGTTGCATTACCGGCATTTTTATCCTGCTTCCCAAATTATCAGATTAGTGATGAGAGTCAACGAGGCGTGGGGTTTACACTGCGTGGATTTGAGCGCCTTATTATGCAACAGGGATAACAAAATTATGACAAATACAATCAGCCAAAAACACGACCATTATCGTTCATTGGGTTGCCTGGATAATTTAAGTATTCCCGATTACTTTTATCAGGTGGTGCAGGCCCATGGTGAAAAAACCGCGGTAATATCAGGGAGCCAGACATATAGTTTTAATAAACTCTGGCAACAGATAAAAACTACCGCCAGTTTGCTGATTGAAAATGACATTAAATCAGGTGACCATTTGGTATTACAAATGCCCAATGATGAACATTTTATAATTACGTTTTTAGCCGTTTTATCAGTAGGCGCAATACCGGTGTTAATGTTACCTTCTCATCGACAATTTGAATTGGAACATTTTATTCGACGTAGCCAGGCCAAAGCAGTCATATTATCAAGTAGTATTGATGGACAGAATCTTACGCCAATGCTGAATGCGATATGTGCATCTTCCACTATAACTCTCTTCAGCTATGGAACTTATACAGGTGGAATTAACCTGTCTTCCACACCGGAACATATACAACCTTTACCCGATATTCCTGCTGACAATATGGCGTTCTTTCTGCTCTCAGGGGGCACCACTGGTTTACCTAAGTTAATCCCCCGTTATCATGCTGAATATATTTATAATATTCATATTTCAGCAACGAATGCAGAGTTGAATGAGTCCTCAAAATATTTGGCCTCTTTACCCATGGCGCATAATTTTGCTCTGGGATGCCCCGGTATACTGGGAACATTATTTAATGCTGGCACGGTCATCATCTCTAAGAATGGCAATGCTAAAGACAGCTTTAAAGCAATCGAGCAATACCATATCTCTCATTGCGCACTGGTACCGCCACTGGCATCGCTGTGGGCGGATTCCAGAGCCTTTATAAGCAATAACCTTTCATCATTAAAAGTTTTGCAGGTGGGAGGCTCACGGGTGAGCCATATATTGGCACAAAAGCTGATGGAGGCGTTTCCTGGTGTACTCCAGCAATCCTATGGCATGGGGGAGGGCTTGCTTTGTCAGACGCATCGTCAGGATAATATGCAAACATTGTTGTATACCCAGGGTAGACCTTTATCCCCCTATGATGACGTACGTGTTGTGGATGCTTCAGGTCAGATCATCAGCGAGCGTCCTGCTAAAGGAGAACTACAGGTTAAAGGCCCTTACACCATTACCCATTATTATAGTGAAGCAGAATACAACCAAAAAGCTTTTACTGACGATGGTTTTTATGCAACAGGTGATCTGGCCTTGATGTATGACGATGGCACATTGGTGATTGAAGGACGAATAAATGATGTGATAAATCGTGGCGGTGATAAAATAGGTCCCGATGAACTGGAAGATCACTTATTGAAACATCCGGATATTAAAGAAGTATCGGTTGTTGCTATTGACGATGATGTAATGGGAGAAAGAGTTTGTGCTATGGTGGTAAGTACGGAAAAACTGCGACTGATTGATATTAAGAGATACCTTAAATCCTGTCATATCGCAGAATACAAATTACCGGATAAGCTGATTCAATTAAATAAGTTTCCAGAAACACACTTTGGAAAAACAGATCGTAAACAGCTTAGGCAACTTGCGAATTCAAGGTCTGTTTAAATGGATGTTTATCTTAAAAAAATGCGTAAATTGTGTTTTTCGTTCCCTGAAATATCCGAACGTACCTCACATGGTTACCCCTGTTTTTTCTTCAGAGATAAAAAAGTACTGGCCATGTATCGTCCCAATGAGGAACCATCGGCCATCTGGTGTCCAGCGGAACCGGGTGCACTGGAAACCTGGCGGCAAATGGAAGCAGAAATGTTTTATTATCCTCCTTATTTCGGACCTAGAGGATGGCTTGGCATAAAACTGACCAGTGAATCAGATTGGGATTTGATTTATTCTGCCATCCGTTTTGCCTTTATTAAAATCACACCAAAAAAAATTTCAGAAACGCTCGAATAATAATATGATTAATAACCTATGACATTTAAAACTACAGAAAACTCAGATTCATTACCGTCTTTTACTGTTCGACATAAAGTGCGCTTCCAGCATTGTGATCCAGCCAAAATTGTTTTTTATCCGCGTTATTATGAAATGCTTAATGCATCAATTGAAGATTTTTTTGAAGAAATAACCGGAGTCAGTCACCGAGAAATGTGTGAGCAAGGCATGGGCATTCCAATGGTACATCTCGCACTGGATTTCATTAACACCAGCCAGCTGGGGGACCAGTTATGTTTTATCATTACTCCGATCAAAATTGGTAAGAGTAGCGTACGTTTGCAGTTTGCTGTTGAGTCTGATACTGATCGTGAATTAAAAGTCGAAGGAAAAGGAGTAATAGCATTTGCGGATATTGCCAGGAAATGTTCTATTCCCATTCCCGATCAAATTAAACAACGGTTGCTGGACTTTCAGAACCATTAATTACTCCGAGGGTTGATGATAAATGTATTTAACCGTACTAAAAGCCAAGTTGCATCAAGCCAGAGTTACGCTGACAGAGCTTGAATATGAAGGCTCATGTGCCATTGACGGCCATCTGTTGAATGAGGCAGGTATTCACGAATACGAACAAATCCAGATCTACAACCTGAGCAATGGAAACCGTTTCACAACCTATGCCATACAAGGTGAATCCGGCAGCGGCATGATTTCAGTCAATGGTGCTGCCGCACATCAATGTAATCCTGGAGACCGCATTATCATTTGCAGTTATTTACAAATTCAGCAGGATCAGATAAATCACTTTAAACCCAAACTTGTCTATCTGAATGAAGAAAATCGGGTGACACATGTTGGTGAACGGATTCCCGTACAACTTGCTTCCTGTAAAAAAGCTGATTTAATTTAATCTAAAACAGTTATCTAAATGGAACGCTGAGTTAAGGCGATAGAACGAAGGATAAGCCTCAATGACTATATCGGTTATATGCTAACTCGAACTTAAGTTTTAAACTAATTTAGAAAGTGTTACTTCTGGTACCAAATATAGTATTAAGAGGTTTATTCTCGAATGCTTTTTCCCGCTCTTCTCTACGCATAGTTTCAATATTATTTTCTGTTTTGATAGCGTCCTCTTGTTGCTGCAGCGTTAAGCCATCCCATTCTTCTGGTGTGTAGCCATATCTGGGAGGCTGTGAGCAGCTAATGATGAATAATGAACAAGAAAAAAACAATAAAGATATTTTCACGTGGTATCCCTTAAGTCTCTATACGCATAATTATTAAGCAATATTCGGCATTACTAAAAGTAATGTAGATTACCTGCTTAGTAAGATGCTACATGTAAGCTTAAAATACCATATATGAAATAGGGGAAGATAAGGGCGTAGATAGGGAGGGCAGTAAGGGAGTTATTGAGAGGAATTTATGATTATCAGCGTTAACAGCAGTTTTGATTTTGAACACATTAAACTATTATGGACAATGCAATCGATTTTGATTTATGGTCCGCCATTAAAAAATAAAATAAAAAATACCATTCAAGACCAAAGCCAGAAATAGAACCAGAACAAATGCAAGAAATAATCTCATGCGCAGACTCCCGAGCCACCAATCGGTTGAATCGTATAAAAGGCTGGCTTAAGCAATATAAAACCGGTAATGCTCGGTTTTTTCTCGGCGTCTATTTTTTTTAACGCCGGAATTGTTTTCAGCATAAGCACCTACCAGTTAAATGTTGCGATAAGTTTACAGCCAGAAAACAGATCTATCCGATCAATACATGCCAATCTGCATTCAATCAAAGACAAACAAGTCATGCTATATGTGCGTTTTTCTGTTTTGTGAGTCTTTTCACAAACGAAATAGCGCATGTTAAGTAAATTGACAAATTATAAATACTGTTATCATCACACGGCGACTGCATGAAAAAATCACACCTTTCAATATTAAAAAGTATTATTTTAATGAGCCTTTTATTTTCAATTTCACAATCACTATTTGCACACTCTCGCTGGAGCTTAACTGGCCTCGTTAAGCCCCGAACCAATGCAACAGGCTTAAAAGAGCCGGCACCGTGTGGTGGAGTTGCACGAACCAATACACCTGTGGTATTAAAGTCGGGTAGCACGGTAGAGATTCAATTCGAAGAAACGATTAATCATCCGGGGCATTTTAGAATTGCATTTTCACCCACAGCAGATGCGGGATTTGATGAAAATATTTTGCAGGATAATATCCCTGAAGTGTCTGCAACACGCTTTTATACACAAACAGTGACTTTACCCAATATTGAATGCGATGATTGTACGCTTCAGTTAATACAGGTAATGACCGACAGAAGCCCACCCAGCAATTACTATTCCTGCGCTGATATTCAATTAACAACAACAACCGGCACACCACCTGCACCACAAGATGATACTACGCCACCACAAAATGTCAGTGAGGCCTCTATCATTGCCGGTGATACTCAGGTGACACTGGCATGGAAAAATCCAGGCACTGATTTTTCGAAGGTGCTTATTCTACAGGATGATAATTCAATAACTGATTCTCCAGCCAGTTCACCTGTGGCCACAACAAACTATAATCTTAACGACACCATAGGAAGTGCCCGTGTTATCTACTCGGGTAATAGCACAAGCATAATAGTCGACAATTTAATTAATGGTAATCAGTATAATTTTAAAATATTTTCCTTCGACGCGAGTTTAAATTACGCAACCGGGGTGCAAGTTAATACGACCTTGCCAGCAAATCCCGATAATATTCAGCCCGTGGTTTCATTAACTGCTGAGCAGGCACAAACAGAAACAACGCGTATTGTAAAAACATCTGGCAATGTGATTATTCAGGCATCGGTAAGCGATGTTAATCCTTCAGACTCACATCAGCTCGACTGGACGATGACTGACAATCGATTGATTGATATTGATAACGTAGCGAGTAACTTTACATTTAATCCGGCTAATCTGGAGCCGGGCATTTATAACATTCAAGTTGATGCAATAGATAGTGGCGTGCCGGCAAAAACTGGCGGAGCCACAATGTCAATTGAAGTTTTAGAGGCAGCTAATAATTCTGCCAATACGGCTAGTAGTGGTGGTGGTTTAAATATTGTTATCTTATTCTTATTTTTTATCATTGTTGCGTTTAGAGAAAAACAATATAAATTAACGAACTGATAAATTACCCAGTAACAGGGTAGCCATCCCACTTCCTCTGTGCAGGTTAAGTAATGACAGATTCGTTTGTAGTGTAGTGTGTTATTTAATAACTTAACCTGCACAACCGGACAGCTCATTAATATCTTTTTTAAATGATTGTGAGCAATGTTTTAAACCTTCCACCATGGTTAGAGAAGAGAGTAGAAGAGAAGAGCTGATTAGCAATGTCTTCTACAAGGCTACGTCATTTAAATTAATCCTCTAAATTAGTTTTAATACTTCATGGCGCAATTTTTTAAGGTCTATAGAATCATCTATCGAAAAGCAGTGCTTATTTAGTTTTACGGCGAATGAAATCCTGGCGGGTATATTATTCGACCAGTGAGATAGGGTAGGGTAATGCCCATCAGATAGAATCAAATTTCGTAGTTGATCAGCTGACATGACTTGCAATGTCTGTTGGCGCAATTTGTATCGACGAATCTGCATCAATATCCACGGGCGAATGTTTATAATCAAAAAAACACTCATTAACAGACAAAGGATAAATGTTACCCACCATGCCCATGTCGGCATATTCCAGTGCCTTGGAAGCGTGTGATGTATTTCACTCAACATGCCAGTTTCAGGATTAAAATAACGCAGTTTTAAAATAATGCTTTGTCCAAATGGCATTAGCCAGCTGGGTAGAGGTGCGTGAACAATGTTAACGTCACCGTAATCATTAAAAGAAGATAGATTTTTATAATTTATCCTGATGTTAGCTATATCGTAGTCATTAATATTGGATAGCTGTCGACTAAGGCCAGGAAGTCCATAGGGCGTTAGGGCAGTTGTATGCACATTAATTTTCCAGTTAACCGGGTCTGCATTCACAATATCACTACTTATTTTCAAATTGCCAATGGGCAGGTCGGGAGGCAGGTAACCGGGTAAGGTTTTAATGTTTATTGTTTGTAATGGCAAATAAAAACGCCGACGATCACTACCTGATAACTGGTAACGAATAGCGGGTAATTGCAGCGACAAACTCCCTTCTTTTAATGGGTAATAGATCCAGCCGGAATGAAATTGAATGATTCCATTTTTTAATATCTTTCGTTCAGTGCTTAATGGCCTTAGCAATAAATTTGAATTCTTAGGAGAGTCGAGTATTACACGTGCAGAGACATCTGTGCTTTGCATCTGAATACGTATGATGACAGCTTCACGTTGCCATGGTGATATATTTGATATGTCCCAGTCCAACTTAATGACTGAACCCTTAATCATGGATTGAGTCACTTTTAAACCAACTGAATGACTAAGGGTTTCACCAAGCTTTAATGGTGCCAATAGTGTTGATTTCAATGTACGTGGGTAAAGGCGTAATTTTAATACCTGTATAGTGTGTCCACCCATATCTTTTTCATTGAACTCATCATCATGAATAATTTCAAAATGCTGTCGCCAGCTATCAAGGTTAATGCTATCGAGCGGTAGTGAACCATTGTATTTAAGGGTGACCCTAAAATATTGTCCGAGTTGTTTTTTTGTTTGTGAAACTTCAACAGATAATTCATGACTAGAATTTTCCATTTGAGAATAGACCGGCGAAATCCATAAAAGAATAACTATAGGGTAGACTAGTAATAATTGAAAAAACCGTATTACCACGGGCGTATACCCAGTATTTCTTTGGGCTTGTTCGGGTGTGCAGGTACATTTTCTTCCATTTCAAATAAACGTTGCCAGAACTCAATTTTATTTGCGACGACTGGATTAGTATTGCTAAAGCGGGACCAGTCGTGCTGTTGCTGTTTTTTTGATGATGTTAATCGTGATGTGGTAGACAGGTTTGCGAAACTCTGACTACGTTGGATGTATAGTGATAGTTGTTGATTCGTCAGCTTAAATTTTCCTGTAATCAGTATCGATTGTTTTTCAGGATCTACTAATGACAGGGTATCCATGGCTGAAACACGATCATTATTAAAATCAATTAATGATTCTTTTTCGCCGGCACCGCCTTTAAGTGATTTTTTTCGCAGGGCGAGTAATTTGAGGTAGTCATCGATATTTTGTTGAACTTCAACCGTGAAGTTAAGATTGTTTTCATAAACATCCTGTTGAGGTTGATAACGCAATGAATCTTTATATAAATTAATTGCTGATTTAAAGTCGCCCTGTTTAAAAAAACTATTCGCCAAATTAAAAGCGGCTTGTCCGCGCTCTATGTCACCGGATGCCAACCATGCTGCATGGCTAAATGCTCTGATAGCGCATTCTATTTGTGCTCCTTTAAAGCAACTTGCACCTTCTCCCATTTGTGCATTATAGCCTTCGACCTGGGCATATAGCTCAGCAGATTTTTTGTAGTCCTGATTAACCCAGGCATCGTACGCCTGGTGTAAAATTTCGGTATTATCTGGTGTTGAACTAGCCTTGGCTGCATAAGGTTGCACAAATAAAATAAACCCCGTGCTTATCAATATCAATGGAATGTATGACACGCTTTTAGGTATACTGAATTGTTTAAATATGATGATTAAAATTGCAGCTATTAATGGCCAAATAAATAATTCTTTCCAGCTGGCGCGGTGCTGATCATTTACGGCAATGCGTGTGGTTTCGGGCTGCCATACGTTTGATAATGTTTTATGCACATCTGGATTGAGTCTCTCGTAAAAAACGTGCTGGTTCTCCGCGAAGGATTTTAATTGTTCTTCGTTAAGTCGTGTAAGTACTGCCTTGTTTTTATATTTAAGCCAGTGTCCTGCTGAGTCTGATAACGCAATAGGTGATGGTAACCCGACACCTAAAATGCGTAATGAAATGTTTTCACGCTGCAATTCAGCTATTATTTTTTTAAATTGAATAATGTCTTCATCAGACATGTCGCCGTCACTTAACAAAATAATACTGCGTTCTCCAGCAGTCTTGTTACTAGCATCATCCTTACTAGCATCATCGGTTATAGCTGCATCGGTAATAGCCGTGTCCATCAACAGGCCTTTTGCCTGCGCAATAGCACCGATCAGGTCGCTGCCATAAGTCGGGAGTTGAATTTGACCCACTAGTTGAGCTGCCTCATGTAGAGTTGCTTTATCTGAAGTTGCAGGCAGCACAATATGAGAAGCCCCTGCAAAAATAATCAAACCTATTTTCGTGTTGTTTTTTTGCTGACTCCATTGAATTAGCATTTTATCAGCCAGTTGCTGTCTACTCGGGTGCAGATCATTAGCCTGCATAGAACGTGAATGATCAACTACAATCATTAGCGAAGCGGGTGGCGGTAACAGTTCATCCGGAGCTGAAATCAGTAAGCGAGGCCCCGCTGCGGCGATAGCAAATAAAAGCCAAATAAGTAATTGCTGTATATTTTGCCTGTGAAATTTCATCTGGTCTTCTGGCAGAACAATCCAGGGCAATAGTTCAGCATCAGCATATTTACGTAAACTTATCTGCTTGCTTAATAATTTCCAGGTCATAATTAATATCGGAAAAACAAAAATAAATATCCATAACGGTTCACGCCAATAAAATTGAGTTATGAATTCATTCATGAAGTAGAACTCATGGTACGTGATTGAGTCAACAACTCTCTAAAGCCTAACAAGAATAGTGCGATTAATAATGGCCAGTAATACAAGACCTGTTGTTTGCGTGATAAATTTGGCCCGGTTAGAATTTTATGGCGTTGCTCAATTTTATTTAGTGCATTATCAATCGAGGCAACATCATCACCACGAAAGCTTTCACCGCCGGTGATGCTGGCCATCTGTTGTAATAACTTTACATCTGCTGCATCATAAATTAACTCGCCCAAGTGGCTGGCAGACAGATTATTTTGTGCTGTATCGGTTGAACCAATCGCAATGGTATGTAATACCATATTCGCTTCGGCTACCCGTTTTGCACCTTCAATGGGAGATAATTTTCCGCTGGGTGATACTGCATCACTGAATAAAACCAGTACTGTTTCAGTTTGAGTTTCGTCAGATTTTATATATTCAGCTGCAATCGCGACCGCATCTCCCAGTGCTGCCATTCGACCGGCAATGGACGGTTTCAGACGATGAATTAAATGTCGAACTAAATTTTTATCTTTACTGGGCTTGAGTAAAACTTGTGGTGGATCACCAAAAATAACTATACCGATACGTTGCCCACTAAAACGACTGGAAAATCGATCCAGTAAAGCCTGAGTCATGGTCATGCGGTCAACGCGTTTTCCATCGAGTTGATAGTCTCTTATCACCATGCTGATAGAGGTGTCGATGATCAGCATAATATTGGCAGAAGAGGAGGTGTGTTCAGCCTGAGCTCCCAACTTTACCGGTTGTGCCAGAGCCAGTAGTATTAAGCTGCTGCTAAGTGTTGTGAAAAATAACTGCAGTGATGTTTTTCGCCTTGACTGAAATAGACTATCACTATGATCAGAGTTTTGATGTGCAAAAGGGTGCTTCACTGCGATTAAATTTAGAGAATGGTTTTGTTTAAGCCATTGCTTTTTAATTAACCAGGGCTGTATTAATAAAAATGCTATTAACGGAATAATAAACCACAACCATGCTGGTTGTAATAATTTGTAATTCGTAAAAATATCAGTAAACAAATTCACGGCCATATTCATCATTAAAATAGTTAAATCCATTTCTCTACTCTCTGGATTAACTCTGTCATACGGCTTTCTTCTATGCCATTGCGGCTAAAGCAGGCAGCTTGTAATGGAATATAAAACAATTCATGAGAATTTTTATCTTCGCGTATTGATATTTGTTTTATTAGGGCGTAAGTTTTTTGTGCCAGTTTTCTCTGATTTATTTTTTTATGTTGATATTTTATTATTAAACGCTTTAGTTGTTGTTTGTCCGATCTAAAATACAAGATGGCAGAACTTAATAAAATTAAAAATGTTAAAATAATAAAAAATATCAAAATCTCATTTGCACTAGATACAGGTGGCGTTGGTGGCAAAATGTCAGCTATGTGATCCAATGATGTTTTTTCCTGCATAGTTTCATCAGGTATCATTCTTTTCATAAAGGCATTGCCTGTAGTGCGGATGCCAGATTATTTGATTGGCTGCTTATAGATATATAATTTATGTCTGCCTTTTCAAAAATCTGTTTTATCTGTTGTTGGTGTTTATTAAAACTCAGTTGACAGGCTTTTTGTATTTCCAGGTCATCGGTATCAATCGGTTGTGGATTTTGTATTTTTTGCTGTTTTCCCCAGCGTAATTGTAAGTATCCTGCGTGGGGTAATTGCTGTTCGGCGATGTCGTAAATGCTAGTAGCAAGAACCTGATTTTGTTGCCCTAGTTGATAAAGTTGCGATTGCATATCGGTGTTTAAATCATGAAAATCACTCAATAGATAAACATGACTACCCTGAGGTATTTGATCTGCGAGTAAAGACACAGCATGCTTAAAACTGAGGTCAGTCTCGGTATCAAGAGCAGGACAGGCGCGGCTTACAAATTGTGCCAGCTGATGAACAACCTGTTGACCACCACTCACTGCGGGTTGCCATTGCAGGGATTCATTTAAAATCAGGCTGCCTATTGCAGTGTTATTTTGCTGCTCCCAACTGGCAAGAAAAATAGCCAGACGGGCAGCCTGGGTTACCTTTAAACGAGTGCGTGTGCCAAAGCGCATGGTCGCGCGACGATCGATTAGAAAATAACATGGAGGTGTGAGATCTTTATGAAAAACGCGAACCTGAGGTCGACCTGTTTTGGCGGTTGCTCGCCAGTTAATATGGCGCGGTTCATCGCCCGGCTGATAGGGTCGAGTTTCACTAAAATCGATACCACTGCCTTGTTGCTGTGAGCTAAAATCACCACTACCACCCTGACGTCGTTCTCGCATTTGCCAGGGTAAGCCGTGACCACTCCAGTACCGACCTTGTTGTATACAGTCGTTAATTGCTACAGAATCCAGCAAAACTTGTTGCCAATGTAATTGATTTTTTTTTAGCATCGTTTTATTTTAAACTCAAATTAAGGAGCCGAGACTCGCTCAATGAGTTTTTCAATAATTTGTTTACCATCTATGCCTTCAGACTGCGCTGCAAAATCCAGCACTAGTCGATGACGTAACACATCAATTGCCAGCTCAACCACATCTTCCGGTACCACATAATCCCTCTCGGATAACAACGCGCGAGCGCTAGCCGCCCGTAATAACGAGATAGCGCCTCGGGGTGATGCCCCGGCTTTAACCATACCATCCCATTCTGGTATAAACGTTTTAATATTCCGACTGGCTGCAACTAACTCCACCACATATTTTTCAATAGACGGTTCGACATGAATGCTATTTATCTGTGAGCGCAATGAGAGAATGTCCTGCGGTTGCGCAATGGCTTTTATATTTGCATCCAGGCGCCCATCATCTACCTGACGCGTGCGCCGTAGAATTTCAATTTCTTCATCATGGCTAGGGTATTGCATAATCAGGTGAAACAAAAATCGATCCAGCTGGGCTTCAGGTAAACGATAGGTACCGGCATTTTCCAGTGGGTTCTGGGTTGCCAGCACCATAAATAAAGGTGGTAAAATATGCGTTTCAGCACCCACCGTAATTTGATGTTCTGCCATTGCTTCCAGCAAGGCAGATTGCACTTTAGGCGGAGCGCGGTTGATTTCATCTGCCAGTACAATTTCATGAAACAAAGGCCCTGGTTGAAAGCGAAAGCTACCCTTAGCTGGTTCAAAAATCTCACTGCCGGTTAAATCTCCCGGCATTAAATCCGGCGTAAATTGAATGCGTTGAAACGACGCATGCACACTGCCAGCCAAGGCATGAACAGCGGTAGTTTTAGCCAGACCTGGTGGACCTTCCAGCAATACATGTCCACCGCTAACCAGGGCAATAATGAGCCTGTCTAATAAGTCATTCTGACCAACAATAACCTGTTGTAGTTGCTGCTTTAATTGTCTGCAGGAAAATGCACTCATTTATCATTGCCTTTAAATCGAGTTAATTTGGATACTTTATTACTTAGTACAAACAATGCTTCGAAACGTTAAATTAATTCGAGGTTCTGTCACTGTCTTTGTTGGGGGCAAACGGTGCTGCCAATAGGTTTGAGTGGTACCCTGCATAACTAGAAGGCTACCATGTTCTAAAATCAGGGAAACGGTTTCTTTAGAGCTTTTATGCTTAAAAGAAAATTTCCTTTCAGCTCCAAAGCTTAACGAGCCAATCGCGCCATTTTTTTTTAAATCTTTCTCGCCATCACTGTGCCATGCCATACCTTCACTGCCATCGTGGTATAAATTCAGCAGGCAAGAGTTATAATGTTCGCCGCTTCTTTTTTCCACTTCTGCTTTAAGCCGCAATAGTTCGGCAGTCCAGGGCAGTGCGCATTTGGTTGTATTGGAGTAGGTGTATTCAAAGGGCTGATCTGCATACCAGGCTACTTTTCTTTTGGTGATAATGCGTTTTCCATAGATTACAGCTTCATCATTTTTCCATTTGATGGTGGATAATAATCGTTTGAAATAATCATCAGAAGATGCCAATGAAATTAATATACCATAGTATTTAACTACCCCATCTTTTGGGAGAAGGTTGTCTGGTTTTTCTATTGGCTGACGGAATAAATCCAATTTCGATATTCGCTTTTCATGTATTGTGTGCAGGGACGATAGACTTCAGTCCTGGTCTCATCGAAGGTTTCAAAAAAATGCAACTTTCACGCTACACATCATGCCGCATACTAGCGAGTGAGTAGTCCTGGCAGACTCACTGGCTGTTTGTTGCTGATCTATCGGTGCATTGCGTCTATTATATCGTGCATTATATTAACTTCCCACTTTTGATGCTTCCCAGCCAATAATCACTGACTTACGGGTATGGCCCCACTTGTAATCACCGAACATGCCGCTGGCTCGTATGACTCTATGGCAAGGAATTAGATACGCGACAGGGTTGCTTCCAATGGCCGTACCAACCGCTCTTGAGGCATTGGGTTTATCCATTATCTGGGCGATACTGCCATAGGACGTTAGTTCTCCTGTGGGGATTGTTAACAATGCTTGCCAAACTTTTAACTGAAATTCAGTGCCTTTTAAATGCAGTTTGATTTCATTAAGTTGCTGCCAGTCATTTTGAAAAATAAACAAAGCGTCCTGTTGAAACTTGTCGACCATCTGCTGGTATCGCGCATTGGGGGAGCGTTTCATAAGATTAAACAAGGCTTGATGCTCATCCTCTTGGAAACATAGTTGGCAAACACCTTTTGCGGTAGACGCGACTAAAATTTTGCCGAAAGGACTGTCGGCAAAATTATACCTGATGGTGAGTTTCTCACCACCATTTTTATATTCTCCCGGCGTCATTCCCTCAATATTGACGAATAAATCATGTAGACGACTGCTGCCAGATAAACCGGTTTTGTAAGCGGTCTCCAATAAAGTTGCATGTTCATTTTTAAGCATTTGTTTGGCGTAATCAATACTCAAATATTGCATGAATTTTTTCGGGCTGACGCCAGCCCATTCTGTAAACAACCGCTGAAAATGAAAAGGGCTAATGCCGATTGCAGAGGCGATATCATCCAGAGATGGCTGATCTTTAAAATGCGCACGGATATAGTCGATCGCCTGTGCAATTCGATGGTAGTTGGTGCTTTTTTGATCAACCACAACACGTTCCTCTTAGGTCTTATTAATCGACATACCGATAGCTAGCATATATGGTTATTTGCGGTATACCTATGGCACAGCTGACAAAAGATGAAGTATTAATCATAAAACCGCCTGCAACCATCATCACAGGTAACTGATGCTTTGTGCTCAAAAAAGCATGCTTAAGGTTAGTGATAAGGGTTACATTACATCGGGCTAGCGAAATATTGGGTGTTGGACTAGAAGAGCATAAGAAATTTTTGTTTCCCGAGCAACCACCAGAATCAATTTCGACTTTATTGAATATTATCATTTTGGTTAATTATGCTCTATAAATAATGTTGTGAAACTATAGATGAGTGCATGTGTTGGATCGACCCGAATCTTGCTAAATGATTGTTCAGGATGAATATGACGAGGTACCCTAGCATTATAAAAACTTACAGTCGTTTATCGGTTATTTAGTCTCGCAATAAAAGGCTGCATTGAGCTAGAGTGAGCATGTAAATGTGGCAATGTTATTTTATTTTATGGAGTTGTTAAAATGATTTTCTTTAATTATCTTTTTAAGATATGAAAGACGAATGTTACGTTTTATTAATCACACTGAACAGTATGTGATAGCAATTTTGTGAAACATAAAAATGTATAAGGACATTTTTTAATGAAACCAGGGTTACGAGTATTTTGCCTGCTAGGTGTTCTATATTCCGCAATGGCAGTGGCAGAAGACATAGATACATTATCTAATACATCTCTTAGCACGACATCGAACCCATCTCTTAGCCTGACCACAGCAGAGAAAGTCTGGCTATCCAAACAGAAAATAATATCTGTAGGTGGTAGCCCAGATTGGACGCCTTTTAATTTTGTTGACGAGTCTGGCCGGTACGCTGGAATTGCCAATGATTATTTAAACCTGATAGCACAAAAAACGGGATTAAAGTTTGAAGTCTCAATTGATCAATGGAGCCATAATCTGCAAAAAGTACGTGATAAACAGATTGACCTATTACCCGCTGTTTATTATACCGATGAGCGTAGCCAATACCTGACTTACTCAAAACCGTATTTTGAAATGTTAGATTATTTTTTTGTTCATGAGGATTTAAATGTTAAAACACTGAAGGATTTAAACGGAAAACGAGTTGCAATTCCCAAAAAGTATGCACACGAAAATCTACTAAAAAAACATTTTCCAAAAATACAAATCGTTACCGTTAATACCTTTACCGACGCGGTCGAGGCTGTACTGGAAGGTCGTGCTGATATACTTTATGACACTTACGGATCACTAACCTATACGCTTAAGAAAGAAGGCATAAATACGATTATTCCGTTTAAATCAACGCGTCATTTAGGAAAAAATGCCATTCATATAGTTACCCGTAACGACGCACCGGAATTGGCTGAAATTATACAAAAAGGTTTAAATGCCATCACAGATCAGGAAAAGCAGGTTATTAATCACAGGTGGCTGGGGTATAAATCAGAAGTAGAAAAACCAGGATTGGAATTAACAGTAGAAGAACAGCAGTGGCTCAGAGATCACCCCGTTATTCGTCTGGGTGTGGAGTCAAACTGGCCGCCATATGAATTTATTGGCCAAACCGGAGAACTGCAAGGGTTGAGCGCCGATGTGATCCAGTTAGTTGAACAGCGATTGGCAATACAGTTCAAAATCATCTCCCAATATAGTTGGGCGGAGACATTAGATAAAGCGCGAACCCATGAGATTGACATGGTGAGCAGTATTGTTAAAACACCTGAACGTGAGCAATATTTGAGCTTCACCAAATCTTACGTGTCACCACCTAGTGTTATTTTTACTCGAAAAGACAATGTTTTCATACACGGTCTGAATGATTTAAAGCATAAAACAGTGAGTGTAGAAAATCAGTATTACACACATAAACGTTTGATTAGTGACTTTCCAGAGATTAACGTTTTGCCCTTCGGTACGACCATTGATGCCTTAAAAGCGCTTTCTTTTGGTAAAGCAGATGCTTATGTTGGCAATCAGGGGGTCGCCAACTGGGTAACCGAACAAAATTCATTAACTAACCTGAAAGTTGTCAATGATGCAGGTTTAGGTGTCGCAGAACTTAGTCTGGCTGTGCGAAAGGACTGGGTCGTGTTTCAACGTATACTGGACAAGTCATTCACATCCATTTCAGACGCCGAATTATCATCGATCAGGCGAAAGTGGTTAGGCATTGATTCTGACAGTAAAAAACTTGTATTAAGCACGTCAGAAAGACAGTGGTTGAATCAACATAAAACGATACGATTTACTGGCGATCCTAACTGGCTTCCTTATGAGGCATTTGATAAGCAGGGAAATTATATTGGCATTGTCGCCGAGCACTTAAAACTCATTGAAGGAAAACTGGGTATTAATATTGACATAATCCCTACACAATCATGGAGCGAGTCAGTTGCCAAAGTTAAACGAGGGGAAATCGATGTGTTATCTGAGACCAGCGATTCAGATTTAACATCCCAGTTAACCTTTACCCAGTCCTATGTTACCAGCCCTGTGGTTATTGTTATGAGAAGTGATGAGCTTTACATTGAAAACATTAATCAAATAAAACAACGGAAAATTGCTGTCATAAAGGACTACGGTTACGTCCCGGAAATTATTAAAAACTATCCTGATCTTAATCTATACCATGTTGATACATTACAGGATGGGTTATTAGCCGTATCAACGGGAAAGGCTGATGCACTTTTTGCCACACTGGCACAGGCAAGTTATCACATATCTGACCTGGCCATAAATAATATTCGAATTGTTGGGAAGACAGAATTTAAAACTAAATTAGCATTTGGTATGCGGCAGGAATTTGCACCGTTGGTGCCTTTATTTAATCGTGCAATTGTCAGTATCAGCCCGAATGAGAAACAACGTATTCTTGATATGTGGGGTAAACATAAATTTGCCGTAAGAACAGATTATTCACTGTTAGCCAAAAGTGCAGGTATTTTCCTGCTAATTATTGCTGTTATTGTCTACTGGAACCGAAAACTAAATAAAGAAATAATTCACAGAAAAGAAATTGAAGCGCAGACACAAGCATTAATCGACACTATTCCCCTACAAATTATTATCACTAACTATAACGGTAATGTTTTATATGCAAACCCAAAAGCATTGTTTGATTATAATATTGAAAAAAATACTATTAACAATTTAAATATTTCCAGTTTTTATCATGATATGAATGATCGTGAAAGAATTATAAACGAGCTTTCTATGCGGGGAAAAGTCGATCAAATTATCGTTCCGTTTAATAAACAAAATGGTGATACATGCTCTATGATGTTGTCCATTATGCCAATTAAATATAGCAACGAAAAAGCATATTTAACGATTGCTGTCGATATGACAGAACGACTTCAACTGGAAGAGGCTTTGAAAACATCGAAAGAAACTGCCGAATCTGCAAGTCGTTTCAAAAGTCAGTTTTTAGCAAATATGAGTCATGAAATACGCACACCGATGAATGCGGTTATTGGCATGTCACATCTTGCGCTAAATACGAATCTTGATGACAAACAACGAGACTATATAGAAAAGATAAAAATATCAGGTCAGACACTGATGGCCATCATTAATGACATACTCGATTTTTCTAAAATTGAAGCTGGAAAACTGGAAATTGAAAATACCGCATTTTTGTTAGACAGCGTGCTGGAAAATTTGGTCAGCATGGTTGCATTAAAAGCCGAAGAAAAAAACCTGGAGTTGATATTCAAGCGCGATACCAATATTACTAACACACTGATTGGTGACCCATTACGCATTAGCCAGATACTGTTGAACCTGGCACAAAATGCAATTAAGTTTACTGATAGTGGTGAAATTATTATTTCTGTGTCATTACTAAAAAGAAAGAACGACAGGCAAATGCTCGAATTTACTGTTTCAGACACCGGCATTGGTATCGACGAAGATCAGCTTATCCATATGTTTGATGCTTTTGTACAGGCAGATAGTTCTACTACCCGGCGCTATGGTGGAACGGGGCTTGGACTGAGCATCAGTCAACAACTGGTGACTTTAATGGGAGGCCAGCTTAAAGCAACAAGCGAGTTGTCTATAGGAAGTACATTCAGCTTTACGTTAGATCTTACTGTGCAGCAAGACAGTTTACAACAAACACTTGATCCCACTGTTGGGTTAAAAGAGTTACGCGTTCTAGTCGTTGACGATAATAAGGTTGCACTACAGGTGCTGACTGAAATGCTGGCATCGTTCTCCTTTGATGTTAGCGCAGTTACCTCTGCGGATCAGGCGTATACATTATTAAGTAAAGCCAACTGTAAAGAGCCGAGTCAATTGCGACCATTCGATCTAGTGTTAGTGGACATGCAGATGCCAGATATCAACGGTATAGATGCAATAAGGCATATCAGAAACAACCTGCAATTACAGAAGCAACCGCTGATTCTTTTAATTGCAACCTATGGTCAGGAAGATATCACCTGGCAGGCAGGTAAAAATGATCTAGATGGATTTCTGATGAAACCTGCCACGCCCTCAACCTTGTTCGATACCATCAATGAACTGTTTCATAAACATGGAACAAGGCGAGTTAAAAAACAATCTGTTCAGCGTTGTTTTAAGGGCAAAGTATTGTTGGTAGAAGATAACACGATCAATCAACAAGTCGCCAGTGAGATGTTGGAAAATTTTGGTTTGCTGGTCGTTATAGCCGATAGTGGAGAAAAAGCCATTCAACGCGTACAGCAATCTGAATATGATCTGGTTTTTATGGACGTACAAATGTCGGGAATCGACGGCCTTGAAACAACTCGTCAAATCAGGAAAAAATTGCATAATTCGCACCTTCCTATCATTGCCATGACAGCACACGCTATGACGGGGGACAAAGAACGTTGCCTTGATGCCGGCATGAATGACTACCTGTCTAAGCCTATCGACCCTGAGTCTCTTTATCAGATATTAAAACACTGGCTCAAGGTAGTAGATAGTGGAATAGAGAATCATGTAAAAACGATTAATCAAAATAGATTACCTGTTAATGAATCGATCAACCTGCACACTGATCTTACGGGTATTAATCTGCAACAGGGGTTGTCACGGGTTGGTCATAATCTCCCTTTATACCTGAAATTACTACAGGATTTTATAGATAAATATGAACAAACTCCGCAAACATTGAATCAATTCCTGATCAGCGATAATTTGCAGGAAACAAATCGACTTATGCATACTTTAAGCGGTGTTGCCGGAACCATTGGAGCGGAAACATTACAAAATAAAGTGTTCGATATGCTCAGCCTGCTACAAAACGATGCTACACTTGAACCAGAGGTGTGGGAGGCGTTCTACAATAATTTCAACGAGTTAATGTTAAGCCTTAAAACATGGCTCAACGGGCAAAATAAGATAAACAATAAAGCCCTCGACAAGGCCCCTATAGAGCACATAAAACTGGATGATACAATATTAACTCAAATCATCCAGTTGGTGAAAGAGGGCAAGCCAGAGGCTGCTAAGATATTATCTCGTATCAACCTACAGGAACTTGATAGCGACAAAGCAGAACTAATTTTCCTGGTGTTAAGCCATGTGCGAAATTATAACTTTATTGATGCATTGTCGAGTCTATCGAAACTAAAAATTTAATCACCATCATTTGAAATGGATAATATGGATAATATGGGTAATAAAAAAAAGATACTTATTGTTGATGACGAAAATATTTATATTAATATTCTGGTTGATCTACTCTCGGATGAATACGATATCGTTGTCGCGACTAATGGTGCACAAGCACTCGAACGCGCACTTGATACACCTGACCTCATACTGTTGGACGTTTTGATGCCAGACATAGACGGATACGAAGTGTGTAAACAACTTAAACTAGATAGTCGTAGCTGTGATGCCCCCGTTATATTCCTCACGATTAAAAGTGAGTCGAATGATGAAGTGCATGGCTTTGAAGTGGGTGCAGTTGATTATATTAGTAAACCCATGAGCCCGGCTATCGTAAAAGCGCGGGTGGCGACACACCTCAAATTAAGTGAGGTAAACAAAAAGCTGGCTCAGGAAAATGTGGCGCTGACAACTGAACAGAGAAAAAATGAAACTGAATTACGGTGTAGAAAGAAGATGGCATCATTAGGTACACTTGCCAGCGGCATCGCCCATGATTTTAATAATATTCTAGGCGTAATATCAGGTTATACCGAGCTATTAAAAATGCACCTGAAAGACGAAGAAAAATTATCTCGATTCGCGGAGCAAATTCAAAAAGCTAATGAACGCGGAATTAATATGACGCAGAAACTTCTTTCATATTCCCGACAGGAATCACTTCATATAGAAGCTGTCAATATTAATTCTTTACTCGAAGAAGAGCAAAGTCTACTTAGCAGTAGTCTGATGGCCAATATTAAAATTGAACTTGACCTGGGCGAAAACATCTGGCCAATTTACCTGGATAAAAGTGATTTACAAGATGCAATACTCAATATCAGCATCAATGCCATGCACGCTATGCCAACGGGAGGAGTGCTGATATTGAAAACGATAAATGAATGCCTTACATTCGAAATGGCTAGCTTACTGAATATCCCGCAAGGCGATTATGTGCAGCTATCAATCGTTGATAATGGAATCGGTATGGACCAATATACGCGGGAAAAAATATTCGATCCGTTTTTTACTACCAAAGGTGATAAAGGTACCGGTCTAGGCATGAGTCAGGTATACCAGTTTGTGAAAAAATCTGCCGGCGCAATAAATATTTATTCTAAGCCGGGGCAGGGCACTCAAATAACATTCTATTTTCCGCGCCACAAAAATAGTTCAACTAATAATAAAAAAACCAATGATGATAAGCTCATTAAGGATTACTCGGGCAATGAAACGATACTGGTTGTTGATGATGAAAAAACTATCCGTGATTTATTCTATGAATACTTAAGCGATTTAGGTTATGTGGTTTTATGTGCTGAAAATTCTGAAAAAGCGCTTGAAATTCTACAAAAACATTCGGTAAATCTCCTGATCAGTGACGTGATTATGCAAGGTATGGATGGTTATAAATTAGCGGGAATAGTGCAGGTGAAGTACCCGTCCACAAAAATACAAATTATCAGCGGTTATATTGGTGATCAACAACTGTATTCAAGTGATGATGAATTGTATCAACAACGGCTTCAAAAACCTGTACAGCTTACGGGTGTTGCAAAACGTATAAAAAAACTACTTCATCACTAATTACGTAAGATCAAATAGATAACTGTTCAATTTTTTTCGTAATTTCATCTGCAGAGTTTAGCGTAGACGTTCGATATAATTCTTTTCCATTTTTCATGATTATCAATGTAGGAAAGGTTTTAACATTAAGTGCAAAGAAGGCATCATTGCTCTCATCAATTGCAATTGAATGTTTGATGTCATATTTTTTAATATACTCATTCAAATCTTTCTGTCCCGTCCAAAGTCGTGAAACTATTTCTAGCAATTTCGTTTTGGGGAGGCGTTCGTGAACCGTATTGATAGTATTCTGTGCAATTACACATGCACTGGCCATAGTTGGTCGTGATTCTTTTAAATACCAGTCGCACCATGTTGCTGTGAAAAATAGAACGGAGACATCTGAAGTGCCCTTGCTGATATCTAACAAGGTTCCATCGTTGGGTTGTAGAACCAGGGTTGGTAATTCCGCTTTACTACGTGCAGCAAGTAATTCTACTTTTCTATCAAGGTCTTGATCTGCATTATGTCCCTTGTGGACAATATCACCCTCTTCATCTATTAAAATATGATATGGCGTACCCACAAAGTTGAATGCCTGTGCCCATACACCATTCTTATCTAATGCGATGGGCATAGTGAGGCCAAACTCTTTCTTCATCGATTCAATCATATTATCTGTTTCGTTTATCCAGATGTTAACGGAAATAATATCTATTTCATTTCCATATTTCTCGTAGGTATGTTGTAAGTGTGGCATTTGATCGCGGCAGGGTTTGCACCAGGTTGCCCAGAATTTAAGATAGACAGGTTTTTTACTTACCCGTTCCTGTAAGGTAATCGCTGTATCTTTATAAACCTCTACTGGGGCGCGTAGAACGGAGTCATCTAACCCAACCGCAAAACACTTCTGCATGATCAGCAGGCTAAATACAAACAGGCTTAATAAACCGTTTTTCATAATATTCCTTATATTTTTGGTAGCAATTTTGCTGATCGAAAATCGTATCTTTTTATTGACTCATTAACTGTGACAAATAACTGTCTTTATTTTTTAAAAAATTTACCAGTAGTTCCGGGTACTCAGTTATAACTGCGCTTTGGATTGATGGCCGTTGCCTAAGTTCCCTGCGCCAGTCATTTATTTTCGGCAAGTTTATAAATATTTTCAAATCAATAATATCATCAAAAACATCAAAATAAGTAAATATAGGGCCGTATACCGCATCTATTAAATGGAAGTGTTCGCCAGAAAAGAATTTACCCATTATTTGTTTTTCAAGCAGTTGAAATTTAGTTAATATTTCGATGCGTTTGGTTTCGAAATCCTGTGCATTTTTGGCGCTATATAAACCTGCAATACTGCCAAGTATACCTGATCCAAATTCAATCCATGCACGATGGTGAGCCTTTTTTAGCGGATCTACAGGATGTAAGGTTCCAGGTGTAATTTCGTCGAGATATTCACAGATAACGGCGGACTCGAATAACGATGTTATTTCATCACTGATATCATCACTTACGGATAACACCGGCACTTTGCCCATGGGTGAGATCTGTTCGAACCAGATCGGTGGTTTATCAAGATCGATATCAGTCCTTGTATAAGGAATATCCTTTTCTTTGAGTACTATCACAGAGCGTTGTACATAGGGACAAAGCACATGTGAAATCAGGTGGAAATTTTTTTTATACATCAGTTTGCTCCCGTATGTGTTTATTTCATATGTGTTTATTTCATATGTGATTATTTAATTTGTGGTTTCATCGCATACTTACCATCACCTAAACCCATCTGTGCGAATGCCATTACACCAAGAATTAATGGATACTCCCAACCGCCACCGGCATTACTAAATATTAAACCGTTAGGTGCGTGTGCCCAGGTTGCCCCCAGTAAAACGGGAATAACCAATGCTGAAAATACACGGGTTTTAAATCCGAGAATCAATGCCATGCCGGCAATTGCTTCAATGATAAAAACACCATAAGCCATAAACTCAGGTAACCCGATAGTAGCAAAATATTGTGCGGTACCGGGCAAACTGTAAACCATCAACTTTAGATAAACACTGTGTACCAATAAAACAGTCCCCAGGGCCACTCTGAGAATAAACGTGCTAACTTCGGGATTCAGTAGACTTCCAGAGGGTGAGTGATTATGAATGGTATTCATTGTGTGGTCTCCATTTAGCGAGTTAAGTGGTTGGGTGCGCACATAAAGTATGTCGCTTGCATTTTTGAAAGTAAATTGTCAATATGCGCAAACTGAATTTGCATTTTTGGAATCAATAAAAGAGAGTGATATGGACTGGAATGCCTTAAAACTGTTTTTAGCCATCGCGGACAGTGGCACACTTACGGGTGCTGCCTCAACGTTAGAGGTTAGTCACTCCACCATATTCAGGCGTTTAAACAGCTTTGAGGATGAAATAGGCGGGCGCTTGTTTGAGCGTTTAAGCCACGGTTATGAACTCACCCCAATGGGTGAAGAGTTACTTGTCGAAGCAAAAAAAATTGCAGCCTCGTTTGATGATATGGAACGGCAAATTGTTGGTAAAGATATACAGCCGAAGGGGACCGTAAAAATAACCGCACCACATAATATTGCATACCGTTACCTTCCTCGTTATCTGACTGAGTTTAATTTAATTTATCCTGAAATTAAGATTGAATTATTGGTTAGTAATCTTGAATTCAATATGACTAATCGCCAGGCAGATATTGCCATTCGAGCGACGCCTTCACCACCTGAACACCTGGTCGGACGAATGATACGGGTCATTAACTGGAGTGTTTACGCAAGTGAAGCCTACAAAGAAAAAAATGGTTACCCTATAAATATTGAGCAATTAAATGAACACGTTTTAATCGGCGCGACAGGCCGTATGAAAAATCTGCCTGCCTTTATCTGGTTAGAAAAAAAATTATCAGCACAAATAAAAATACGTTGCGATGAAATGGTGTCAATGGCGGCTTTTGTTGAGCAGGGGCATGGACTGGCAATTTTACCCGATGACCAACAGCGGCCTGAGATAAAAAAACTGTTTAGATTTGAGACGGGAGAGCAGAGTAATTTGTGGTTACTGACTCATCCCGACTTAAGAAATGTAGAAAGAATCAAGCTGGTTATGAAGCATTTAACTAAAGCCTTTGCAGAGGAGAAAGTGATATAGCAGTATTAAGAGGTAGGGGGAGAAAAATAAATTGTGCTCAGCTCTAACTTCATCTGACAGATTAATATATTAGCGCCAATATACTTTGGCTGTAGTCAATGGCTCAAACTAGCCAGAAGCGGTCGTTCGTTAGATTACTTTGCTTGTTGCTCAGTTGCCCTGTTATGGCACATATCCATCAGGGACAGTCCGCTGCTTTTTAG
>Ga0316206_1000769_pt1 | contig 36101 bp, 40 predicted proteins | sample 6monthpyrite_MG_FD_204942 | JGI IMG/M metagenome (GOLD analysis project Ga0316206, IMG submission 204942) | Microbial mat bacterial communities from mineral coupon in-situ incubated in ocean water Damariscotta River, Maine, United States -... | ecosystem: Environmental > Aquatic > Marine >...
AAACTTTGACGATTTATTGAGATATATTGAGCAAAAAACGTAAGATAAATAATAATGTAACATAACAGTTATTAATCTGTAATGTTAATGTAATAAAATAAAAATAATATTCTCTCATATAAAACATTGATATAGGATGTTGATATGAAAGAGAGAGAGTTTATTGTAAAGTCATTTGGCTTTGATGTTGAGTTAGATGGCGGGCTTGATTTAGACTTAGTTGAAACATATTTTGAAGATGAATTAGAGATTCCAAACTCTTGTGTCGATTCATTTGAATATCATAATGATTATGTGAAGATTAAATTAGTTAACAGCAGAGAGTACTATAATGACGATTGGTACATCAACTTGCAAAGAGTTGTGTAGTGATAGATGTAAAAGAGAGCCTAGAGAAAAACGTTAAACTAAAAAAAGCACCACGAATAGTTTTATCCTCGATAGTAAAAGCTTCAAAAAAAATTCTTCATGAAGACGATATAAACAAATTCTTATTAGAAAACATAGATAGTGTTGGTATTGATTTCATAGACGCTGTACTAGAATATTTTAATATTGATTTTACAAGAAAGCAGAGTGAGATTGAAAATATTCCTCATACTGGTAGAGTTGTAATAATTGCTAATCATCCACTTGGCGCACTTGACGCATTATCTTTAATAAAACTTGTCTACTCTGTACGTCAAGATGTGAAAATTCTTGCAAATGATTTACTTAATAGTTTTGATCCCATAAAAGAGTTTTTATTGCCAGTAAATATCTTAAAACAGAAATTTTCAAAATCAACAGCGCAGATGATGACAAAACATTTAGAAGATGAAAGCGCGCTTATTATATTTCCCTCAGGTGAAGTATCACGCTCTTCACTTACAGGGATAAAAGATAAAAAATGGAAAAAAGGTTTTTTAAATACAGCATTAAAAACGCAATCACCTATTTTACCTGTACACATTAAGTCAAAAAATTCTATGCTTTTTTATTCAGCATCGATTGTAAATAATACACTCGGTACACTTTTGCTTCCACATGAACTTTTTAAATCTAAAAAGAAGAGAATTACAATAAGTGTTGGTAATCTTATCCCATATGATAGTTTTAGAAGTCTTCCTATTAAAAGAGAAGAGTTAGTAAATATATTTAAAAAACATATATATTTAATAGGACGTGGAAAAAGTGGCGTATTTGAAACTGAAACTGCAATTGCTCATCCTGAACGTGCTAAAGAGATTAGGAATGAACTTAAAAATTGCAAATTATTGGGTGAAACATCTGATAATAAAAAAATATATCTATATGATTATAAGCAAGGCTCAATAATGCTTAAAGAGTTGGGAAGACTACGTGAGCTTAGCTTTAGAAAAGTGGGTGAGGGTAGTGGACTTAGACGTGATGTAGATGAATATGATAAAAATTATGAGCATATTATTTTATGGAGTGATGAGGATTTAGAGATTGTTGGTGCATATAGAGTGGCAAATACTAAAAAAGTAGTAGTTGATGCTAAAAACGCGCTTTATACATCGACTCTTTTTACCTACTCCAAAGAGTTTGAAAAATATTTTGATTCATCATTAGAACTTGGAAGAAGTTTTGTGCAACCAAAATATTGGGGTAGCAGAGCATTGGATTATTTATGGCAGGGTATTGGTGCATATTTAAAACATCATCCTGAAGTTACTCACATGTTTGGTCCAGTTAGTCTTAGTGGAAAAAATCCAAAAATAGCAAATGATTTAATTGTCCATTTTTACAATACATATTTTGAAGAAAAAGATTTAGTTACTGCAAAGTCAAGGTATGAATTAGGAAACTACTACAAATTAAATTATAAAAATTTGTTTAGCGGAAAAGAGTTTGTAAATGACTTTAGAGAACTAAAAAGTATTCTTTCTGAATACAATACAAATATACCGACTCTATACAAGCAGTATGTAGATTTGTTTGAAGATGGTGGCATTAAGTTTTTGGACTTTTGTGTAGATGAAGATTTTAATAGTGTAGATGGTTTTATACTGTGTGACATATCTAAAATTAAAGAGAAAAAGAGAAAAAGGTATATTGATAAAATCTAAATCATCTATAGTTCTTGAATACAAACATGAAGAGAGTTTTAATGAAAGATAATATTGATGTAATAAGTGTCCGATCAATTTTTATTTCTGATGTACATCTTGGGACAAAAGATGCTAAAACTGACGAATTATTAGAGTTTATTAAAAATTATGAATCTGAGTATCTTTTTTTAGTTGGTGACATTATAGATGGATGGTCACTAAAGCGAGGTTGGTTATGGAAGCAGGGTCACTCAGATGTCATTCAAAAGATATTAAGAATAGCTAGAAAAGGTACCAAAGTCTATTATGTACTTGGTAATCATGATGAATTTGTTAGACCATTTTTACCAGTAGAGTTAGGTGATAATTTTGAGATATTAAATGAGGTTGATTATACATCGTTAGATGGAAAACGTTACCTTGTAACTCATGGAGACTTTTTTGATTCTGTAACAATGACAAAAAAGTGGTTAGCAGTAGTTGGTGATATGGGCTATCAGTGGTTGCTTAGAATAAATAAACCACTTAACGCGACACTTCGTTTTGTAGGTTATAAACGCTATTGGTCACTCTCAAAATTTATGAAAGACAATGTTAAAAAAGCTATATCTTTTGTAAATGAATTTGAAGAGGTACTCTCACAAGAGGCGAGTAGAAAATCATATAATGGTGTAATTTGTGGACATATTCATAAAGCTGAGATAAAACAGATTAGAGATATTGAGTATATGAATTGCGGTGATTGGGTTGAATCATGTAGCGCAATTATAGAGACGAATGATGGAAAATTTGAAAAAATAGAGGATTATGGTCTATAAAATAATTCTTATAAGCTCACATTTACATTCGTTTTGCTAAAATACTGCCCTCATTTACAAACCGATTCTATATAAAGAGTATTTATTAAATGGTTTTAGGTAACTTTTTTAAAGTACTGGTGTTTTTTTAAAGCACCTAGGAAAAGTAGATGAGGAGACTAATTAAGGACTTCGTGATGAAAGTGAGAGCTTCAGTGAAGAAAATGTGTGACAAATGTAAAGTTGTCAAACGTAAAGGTGTTGTTCGTGTAATTTGCGAAACACCAAAACATAAACAGAGACAAGGATAGAGTATGGCACGTATTGCAGGTGTTGACTTACCTAAGAAAAAACGTATTGAGTATGGTTTAACATATATTTTTGGTATAGGTTTACATACATCACGTGGAATTTTAGAGACTGTTGGTTTATCTCCAGATAAGAGAGTTCATGAACTATCAGAAGATGATGTTGCTGGGATTACTAAAGCAATTCGCGAAAGTGGATTTCTTGTTGAAGGTGATTTACGCAAGAAAGTAGCGATGGATATTAAAGGCCTTATGGACATAGGAAGCTATCGTGGTTTACGTCACCGTCGTGGATTACCGGTTCGTGGACAAAAATCTAAGACAAATGCGCGTACTCGTAAGGGTAAACGTAAAACTGTCGGCGCAGCAGCGTAGAGAGGATAACTATGGCTAAAAGAAAAGGTACACGTAAAAAAGTAGTAAAGAAAAACATTGCACGTGGCATTGTTTATATTTCTGCTTCTTTTAATAACACATTAGTAACTATAACTGACGACATGGGTAATGCTATTTCATGGAGTTCAGCAGGTGCTTTAGGTTTCAAAGGTAGTAAAAAATCTACACCATTCGCAGCACAACAAGCAGTTGATGCAGCTATGGAAAAAGCTAAAGAGCATGGAATCAAAGAAGTTGGAATCAAAGTTCAAGGTCCAGGAAGCGGACGTGAGACTGCGGTTAAGGCTGTTGGTGCAACAGAGGGAATTCGTATTTTGTTCTTAAAAGACATTACTCCACTCCCTCATAATGGTTGTAGACCACCAAAACGTCGTAGAGTATAAGGGGAATTAATGGCTAGATATAGAGGACCCGTAGAAAAAATTGAACGCCGTTTCGGTGTTAGTTTGGCTCTTAAAGGTGAACGTCGCCTTGCAGGAAAGAGTTCATTAGAAAAAAGACCTTATGGTCCGGGACAACATGGACAAAGACGTAAGAAAGTTTCAGAGTTTGGATTGCAACTTGCAGAAAAACAAAAAGCTAAATTTATGTATGGACTTGGCGAAAAACAATTTCGTCTTCTATTTAGAGATGCAGCAAGAAGCACAGGTAATACAGGTAATAACTTGATTACTTTGTTAGAGCAACGTCTTGACAATGTTGCTTACAGAATGGGATTCGCATCAACTCGTGCAAATGCTCGTCAACTAGTAACTCATGGTCACATGTTAGTTGATGGTAAGCGTGTTGATATTCCTTCATTTCGTGTTAAACCTGGTCAAAAGGTTGAAGTTGCGGAAAGAACAAAAAAGAATGTACAAGTTGTACGTTCAGTTGAGCTTACAAATCAAACTGGTATTGTGCCATGGGTTGATGTTGAAAAAGAGAAACTATTTGGAATCTTTACTCGTCTTCCAGAACGTGAAGAGGTAGTGTTACCAATTGAAGAGCGTCTAATAGTTGAGCTTTACTCAAAATAACATCTAAATAAAGGCAACTGATGAGAAAAATTAAAACATCACCATATGTACCTGAAGAGTTTGAAGTAGAGCAAATCAGTGAGAACGAAGCGAATATAATTGCTTATCCGTTTGAAACTGGTTATGCTATTTCTTTAGCTCACCCGTTACGTCGCTTTTTATTAAGTAGCTCTATGGGTTATGCTCCTGTTGCTTTAAAAGTAGAGGGTGCAACACATGAATTCGATAGCGTACGTGGTATGCTTGAAGATATTTCTGAATTTATTTTAAATTTAAAGAATGTACGTTTTCGTCTTTCTGATGAAGTAGAAAGCGTAGAGGTAACATATAACTTCAGTGGCTCAAAAGAGATAACTGGAGCTGATCTTAACAGTGATTCTGTAGAGTGTGTTACTCCTGATGCATTTCTTGCAACATTAAATGAAGATGCAGAAGTTACATTTACAGTAATAATTTATAAAGGTATGGGTTACGTTGCGAGTGAAGATATTCGTGATGAATTACCTGAAGGTTTCATCCCTATGGATGCTTACTTTACACCTGTTAGACGTGTTACATACTCTATAGAGCATGTACTTGTTGAAGATAATCCAGAGTTCGAAAAAATTGTTATGAACATTAAAACTGATGGTCAAATTGACCCACTTGGTGCATTTAAGAATGCTCTTAGTGTAATGAAAACACAAATGGGTGTTTTCTCTTTAGATATTAATGAGAGTGCAAGTGAAACTGGACCTCGTACTACAGATAGTGATGAGTTAAAGATTATGCTTCAAAAAATTGAAGAGTTAGGTCTAAGCGCTAGAAGTTTTAACTGTTTAGATCGTGCTAGCGTTCATTATATCGGTGAAATTTCTTCAATGACTGAAACAGAACTTAAAAATGTTAAAAACCTTGGTAAAAAATCTTTAGATGAAATCAAGGATAAATTAGTAGAGATTGGTCAGCCTGTTGGTTCAGTCACTGATGCAAGCACTATTGAACAATTTAAAAAGAAAATAGAAGAACAATAGTTCTTCTTTAAAGGAAAATTTGATGAGACATCGTCACGGATATAGAAAACTTAACCGTACTAGTTCACATCGCGCGGCAATGTTGAAAAATATGGCAATCGCTATTTTTAGTGAGAGCAAAATTGAGACAACTTTACCAAAAGCAAAAGAACTACGCAAGTTTGTAGAAAAATTAATTACTGTTGCACGTAAGGGCGATTTCAATTCACATCGCGCTGTATTTGCTCAACTTCAAGATAAAGCAACAACAAAAAAACTTGTTGATGAGATAGCACCTACTTATAAAGATAGAAGTGGTGGTTATACTCGTATTACAAAAACACGTATTAGACGTGGTGATGCTACTTCAATGGCTTACATCGAATTAGTATAAAAATTTAATGCAGTCTTTTGGCTGCATTTTACTTCTCTATGCTATAATCCCCATATAAAAATATTCAACAAAAAAATTACAAATATTAGTTATAATAATATTATAAAGGAATGTAATGATTCCATTTAGCGATGAAGATTTGAGACCAGTAGTCTCAGAGGTAATTGATAGAGTTCGTCCTAGTTTAGCATTAGATGGTGGTGACATTAAGTTTATTGATGTGCAAAACCAAAGAGTCTTTGTGCAGTTACAAGGCGCGTGTGTTGGTTGTTCTAGTAGTGGTAGTACTTTAAAATATGGTGTTGAAAAAGAGATTAGATCTCACATTCATCCTGAGCTTGAAGTAATTAACGTTCCTTTTGGTATGGAAGAGCGATTAGACGAGTTATAGAAAGAAGAAGTTATGAAAAAAATTAATTTAAGAAAAATTTTATCAAAAGCAAATGATAACTTTAGCGCTCAGAAGTATGAAGCAGCACTTTTAGATTTTTCATTGGTTTTAAAAGATGAACCAGATAACAAAGAGGCTAAAATTGGTGTATTACTTAGTGATATGGCTATTAGTGGCGAAGATGGCGCACAAGCACTATTTGACTATTATGCAATATTACGTTCAGATGAAAACGCAGATGCTGAAACTATTTTAGAGGATTTAATCTCTTCACTTGATGGTAGTCTAGATAAAATTGGAAAACTTATAAGTGAACCTATACAAGATAGGTTGCAATATGAAGATGGAATCATGTATTCTGATTTCAAAACTCTCGTTAAGAGTCGTAAAGATTTTAGACGTGCATTTGAAGATGTAATCTTTAGTACGCGTGTGATAATTACAGAACGTGAAGACTTTATGGACTTTTTAGACAATTTAGTAAAATATGAGTTCCATGAAATGGCACTGAATTATTTAGAGAGTGCAATAGTTACTTTCCCAAATGATGAGCGCTTAAGAGCGCTATTAGATAAATTACAAAAAGATGATGTCATTGAAAATCGCGCTACCTGAACAAAAATATAGTTATATAACTGACGATACACGCTCTTGTGATAGTGATACTGCATTTGTACGTACAAACCAGAATATGGACTTTTGTAAAGATGCAAAGGAGTGTGGTTGTCATAGTGTTGTTAATATTGAAGATATAGCTCCTCTTATGGGCTCTGAAAATATTAAAATTATTGGAATAACTGGTACAAATGGTAAGACTACAACTGCTGCGGCAATCTATTCAATACTTCTAGATCTTGGTCATAAATGCGCTCTTTTAGGGACTCGTGGGTTTTTTGTAAATGAGCAGAGAGTTGATGCAAAATCGCTAACAACACCACCAATTTTAAAGACACTAACCTATATATACCAAGCAGTTGAAGCAGAATGTGAATATTTTGTTATGGAAGTTAGTTCTCATGCAATTGTTCAAAAGCGAATAGAGACTCTTGATTTTGCTCTTAAAATTCATACAAATATAACAAGTGATCATTTAGATTATCATAAAACATTAGAAGAGTACATTGCTGTAAAGAATAGTTTTTTTGCAGATGAGAGCATGAAGCTTATAAATAAAGATGACAAATATGTTGACTTTAATTATAAAAATGCCTATACGTACTCTATAGAATCTGGTGGAAGCTTTTCCACAAAAGCATATTCATTAAAAGATGGAATAAGTTTTGTAATGCAACATTTTCAAGACACATTTGATGTACTTAGTCCTCTACATGGCTTTTTTAATATCTATAACTTACTAGCTGCTGTTAGTGCTGTAAAGCTTTTAACAAAAGAGCCACTAGAAAATATTGCAGAAGTTGTAGATAATTTTGCAGGTGTTGCTGGAAGAATGGAAGTAGTAAGCGCGCAACCTCTTGTAATAGTTGATTTTGCTCATACAGATGATGGAATGGAAAAAGTTCTATCGTCACTTAGTGCAAAAGATATTATTGTAGTTTTTGGAGCAGGTGGAGATAGAGATAAGGGTAAACGTCCTAAAATGGGAGCAGTGGCTACTTCATTTGCGAAAACTGTAATTGTCACAAGCGATAATCCAAGAAGCGAAGATCCTGAGATAATTGCAGATGATATTGTTCGAGGAATTTCTAATAGAGATAATTTAATAGTTAATCTAAACAGAAAAGAGGCGATAGAGACCGCTTTAAAGATGCAAAAACCTAATGAAGTGGTTATGATTTTAGGAAAAGGTGATGAAACAACACAGATTGTTTATGATAAAACTTTTCCATTTGATGATAGAGAAGTAGTAAGAGAAGTGTTGAATATTAAATAGGACAATTTTTATCTTGTTATTTCTGCGCTTTTTCGATACAATCCCAACAAATTCTAAGATATAATTACAAGGATAAATTATGGGTATACCACAACCAGCGTTCTATATTTTCAAATGTCAACAGTCATCTCCTCCAGGGATGCCAAAACCAAGTTGCGTTAATGCACAGACTCAAGATGTTTTTCAACATATGGCACAAAGTTTGATGCAAAAAGGTATAATTGGTACTGTTCAACCAATTCAGACATCATGTCTAAATCGCTGTAATGCAGGCCCTGTTATGCTTGTAGAACCTGGACATGTTATGTATGCAGGATTGACTAAAGAAAAAATTGATAGAATTATAGATGAACATATCATGGGCGGTAAGGTGGTTGATGAGTATGTGATTACTGATGAGTTATGGGACAACCCAATTGAACCAGCTACTATGGCTGCGCAGATGGGACACTAAAAATAGCGCTAAATTGTATATAGAGGAATAATAAATGATAGTAGAGATGCTTTATAGTAAAATTCATCGTGCAACAGTAACAGATGCCAACCTCAATTATGTTGGTTCAATTACTGTGGATGAGGAATTGCTAGAAGCTGCAGCTCTAAGAGTTGGTCAGAAAGTAGAAATTTTAAATATTAATAATGGAGAGAGGTTTAGCACCTATACTATTTTAGGCGAACGCGGTAAACGTGAAATTTGTTTAAATGGTGCTGCCGCTCGTAAAGTGCATCCAGGTGATAAGATTATTATCGTAGCTTACGCTTCGTATGAAGAGAAAGAGCTTAAAGGTTATGCACCAACTGTTGTACTAGTTGATGAAAATAACGATATTACAGATATAGTAAAAGAGTTATAGATGTTTGAAAACATGAATTTAGGCGACATGGGTAAGATGCTTGAGAAAGTTCAAGAGCAGGCTAAAAACATTGAGAATGATAATGAACAGAAAATATTCACTACGAAAAGCGGTGGTGGATTAGTTCAAGTTAGCATTAATGGTAAAGGTGAAGTTATTGATGTTACTATTGATGATTCACTTCTTGAAGATAAAGAATCTTTACAAATATTGCTAATTTCTGCAATGAATGATGCTTCTAAAATGGTAGAAGATAACCGCAAGCAAGGTGCTCTAAATATGCTTGGAGGTATAAATCCTTTTGGTAATAATAGCTAGAGTATTTTTTACCACCTTAATAATTTTTATTTCTGCATCTTTTGCAGATAAACTAGATACAAAACAGTCAAAATGCGCAAAAAAATTCAAAGAATCATCTTTTAAAATAGCAAATACGACAGCTTTTGCTGTAACACAAAATAGCGCACTTCTATATAGTAACAGAGTTATAAAATCAAAATATATAAAACATGATCCATTTCTTGGACTCTATTTAGTAAGTACTCCTAAAAATATGAAATATACTTTTGATATTGTTCCGCATAGTCCAAAAAAGTTACGCTCTATGTCAAATAGTGGTGAATATGATGGCAAAATTATTAAAAAACAGATTGGATTAAATTCACTCGCTTATTTTAGCTCTAAAGGTCAAAAGTCATCACTAATTACTGCTAGATGTTGTCAGTTAAATGGTTTTATGACAAGCTTTGGTCGTTTAATAGAACGTGATTATATAGATAGATTTTTATCTATGAAGAGTGTTGATTATGCTGACGTTGGAATCCGTATTAAACAAGGGCTTTTTAGACCAATTGTAGACGCTTCAGATCCATTTTTCCCAAATAATCATTTTAAAGAAGGTGATGAAATTTTTAAAATGGATGGTAAACTTACAAAGAGTGCACCAAATTTGATGAAAAAAATACTCTTTTCCGGTTCTTTAAAAAAGCATAACTTTGAAGTTATTCGAAATGGTGAACGTATTATTTTAAATGTAAAGAGCTACCAACGTAAGGGTGGTGGATTGCTTAGTGACTCTTTTCTAGAACCACGTGGGATTACTCTTAATAAAGAGTTGAATGTAATTAGAGTTGAGAAAAACTCTGCTATTGAGAAACTAGGTGTTCATCTTGGCGATAAACTGCTGAGAATTGGAAAACATGAGATTAGTTCACTCTCTCAAATACGTTCAGCATTAAGTGCAGAGCAGTCGCTAAAAAAACGAATAATTTTAATACTCTTTGAAAGAAAGAGCTTTCAATTTTTTATTCAGATGCCTAAAGGATGATAGTAAAAGTTTATATTTTGCAAGAAGTTGATTTGTTGATTAGTGCAAGGAATCTACTTGATGCAGTAATAGCTGAGGACTACCATATGCAAGGCGTATATATGTTCGCAGAAGTTAAGTATCAGTTCTAGGTTGTATTAAAATGAATTTTTATGCATTACCACAATCGTTGTATGATGAAAATTGCATTAAAAACATTTTGTCTCATAAAAATAATTGCATACTTTATAAAGAGATAGATAGTGATTCAAGTTTGAGTGGATACATGTTCTTTTTTGAACATGAACTAGCATTGAAATTTTTAGGTAATAAGATTAATAGAACAGATTTTTAAAAATCAAAAAAATAGTTTGCAAACTTAATCCTACACAAAATGTAAAATTTTTTATTGAATCTATTGATAAATTTGATTTTAATTTAGATAATAAAAAAGAAGTGTTAGAACTCAAGTTATTAGAACTATTATATTTATTGCAAGAGAAAAATAGTGATGATTTTATTCAGACACTTATTTTATCTGAAACATTTAAAGAAAAAAGAGATATTGAGACATTCACGATATTATGTAGCAAACGCACAAAAATAATTTAAATTTTTTTGACTACTTTTAAACCTCAAATTTTGTAATATTCTCTAAGTTCTTTTTCTTAGTTATCACAACTTCATCACCAATATCTAAGCCGTAATCATCATAGAGCTTTTCAAGAGCCAAAGTCATTACGGCGGTAGTCACATCGGTGGAGCTATCTAGGAAGCCATCATCATACTCGCAGATTGTGATTTGACATGTTTCTTTGTTGTATTCTAGGGTTTGAGTTTTCATGAGAGTATGAAGCTTATTTGAATTGGCGAATACAAACAGGAGTAATGGAAGTACTTTCAAAAACATTTTTAACAGAACCAAATATTAGATATTTTGATACAATGATAATGTAGTTGATACTATTATTTATAAATATTAGGAATTTTTTATAAGCTTAATATTAAAAAAGTTTTATAAATTCAAAAAATCTTTTTCTTTTAGATATTTATGTTAAAATTGCGCCCAAATAAAGTGCAAAGAGACTAAATGAAAGAGTTTGAGGCGTTTATAGAAAAGCACCTTCCAGTAACACAGAGTTACCACCCTCACTATAATGAGGCGCTTCAAACTATGATTTTAGCTGGGGGAAAAAGATTTCGTCCAGCACTGCTTCTTAGTGTTGTGAATGCTTATGAACCATTACTCAAAAATGCAGCTTATCATCCAGCTTTCGCCATTGAATCACTACACACATATTCTTTAATACATGATGATCTCCCATCAATGGACAATGCAGATTTAAGACGCGGTCATCAAACACTTCATGTAAAGTTTGATGAAGTTAGTGCAATCTTAGCAGGAGATGCTTTAAATACTTACGCTTTTGAACTCTTAAGCAGTGCTCCACTTAGTGCTGAAGTTAGAATTAATCTTGTTAAAGAGTTATCATCTTCTGGTGGTGTTAGTGGAATGGTTTTAGGTCAAGCTCTTGATTGTCATTTTGAAAATGTAGAGTTAACATTAGAGCAATTAAATCTACTTCATAATAGAAAAACAGCTGCTTTAATAGCTTCTAGTCTTGTAATGGGTGCGATTATTGTTGGTCGTGATGAATTGGTTGAACCACTACGAGAGTTTGGTGAGGATGTTGGGCTTTTGTTCCAAATTCAAGATGATATTATTGATGTTACTCAAAGTAGCGCAGAAGCTGGAAAAACAACTGGAGTAGATGGTGAAAAAAATAGCTTTGTAAATCTTTTGGGACTTGATGGTGCAGTTGCGGCTGCTAATGAAATGAGTGCGACTTTAAGTGAGAAACTAAACAATTTTGACGAAAATTTACGCGAACAACTAAATATTTTATTAAAAGAATATCTATACAGACATAAGGAAAAAACAGATGGATAAAAAAATGATGCAGAAGATGGCAGATACAATTCGCTTTTTAAGTGCAGATATGGTTCAACGTGCAAATAGTGGACACCCAGGTGCCCCAATGGGTCTTGCAGATATTGTAACTGTTTTATCATCTCACTTGAAGCACAACCCAAAAAATAGTAAATGGGTAAATAGAGATCGTTTAGTATTTAGTGGTGGACACGCTTCACCACTTGTTTATTCATTGTTGTACCTATGGGGTTATGATATGGAGATTGAAGATTTAAAGCAATTTCGTCAACTTGGCTCTAAAACTGAGGGGCATCCTGAATATGGTCATGTTGATGGTGTAGAGATTACAACGGGACCACTTGGTCAAGGTGTTGCAAATGCTGTTGGTTTTTCAATGGCTTCACAATATGCAAAGACTCTTTTAAACCGTGAAAATGCTGAAATAATTGATCATAAAGTTTACTGTTTGTGTGGAGATGGTGACTTACAAGAGGGGATTAGTTATGAAGCATGTGCATTAGCTGGTGTACATGCTCTTGATAATCTTGTTTTAATTTATGATAGTAACAACATTACAATTGAGGGTTCAACTGATATTGCATGGAATGAAGATGTTAAGGGACGTTTTGAAGCACAAAATTGGGATGTTAAAGAGATTGATGGACACAACTTTAAACAGATTGATGCGGCGTTTGAAGATGCTAAAAAGCAGACTAAGCCATTACTAATTATTGCAAATACAACAATTGCAAAAGGTGCTGATAAGATGGAAGGTAGCCACCATGCTCATGGTGCACCCCTAGGCGATGAAGAGATAGCAATTGCAAAGAAAAAAGCTGGATTTGAAGAGGAACTTACTTTTAATGTTCCAGATGATGTATTGATTCGTTTTAGATGTGCAATAGAAGATGGTGATTTAGCTCAGCGTAATTGGGAACATAGCCTTAAGCAGATGCCTTACCAAGAACAGAATCTTCTATTAGATCGTCTTCAAAACCCAGACTTTTCTGAAATATCTTGGCCTGAATTTGAAAGTGGTGCGCAAGTTGCAACAAGAGATAGTAACGGAAAAGTTTTAAATGCAATTGCAAAAGCAATGCCAGGTTTTATTGGTGGGAGTGCGGATTTAGCACCATCAAATAAGACTGAATTAAAAGATATGGGTCATTTTCCTAATGGTAAAAACTTGCACTTTGGAATTAGAGAGCACTCAATGGCTGCTGTTTCGAATGCAATAGCACTTTATGGTCTTTTTAATACATTTAGCGCAACATTTTTTGTATTTAGTGATTATCTAAAACCAGCAGCTAGAATTGCAGCACTTGCTAGTATTCAACAATTTTTTGTTTGGACACATGATAGCATTGGTGTAGGAGAAGATGGACCAACTCACCAACCAATTGAACATCTATCTCAATTTCGTGCACTTCCAAACTTTTATGTTTTCCGTCCTGCTGATGCAAATGAGAATATTGCATCTTGGAAGACAGCGTTAGGACTTAAAGCTCCAAGTGGATTTGTTCTAAGTCGTCAAAAACTTCCTGTAGTAAGTTCGAGTAATGTAGACGTCACTAAAGGTGGATATAGACTAAAAGGTATGGTTGATGACCAAGTAACGCTAATAGCTACTGGTAGTGAGGTCTCTTTGGCAATAGAAGTAAGAGAAGAGTTAAGGAAACAAAATATTACATGTGCAGTTGTTAGTGTTCCTTGTTATGACCTTTTAATAGAACAAAATAAAAGCTACATAGAATCAATAATACCACCAAAATCAAAACGTGTTGCAATCGAAGCAGCGCGAGGTTTGGAGTGGTATAGATTTGCTGATGAAGTAATAGCAATGGATGGTTTTGGGGCAAGTGGTCCAGCACCAAAACTATTTGATCATTTTGGTTTTAATGCTAAAACAGTTGCAGAAAAGATTAAATCTTCATTATAGTTCGCAATAATGGTTTCTATTTTGTGAAGATGGTATTCTGCTAGTTGCAACACCTTTTATCTCTTTATGAGGTATAAGGGTTAGATTCTCTAAATTGTAACGACTAGCAGCGTGCCATAGCATCCATCCACTACTTTTCGCATCATTTGCAGCACCTATTTGAGCCTGTATCTCTTTGGTACTAAAATGTTTTCTATTGTAACTATAATCTCTAAATGCTTGTAGCCACGGGCGAAATTGTAAATGTTTAATACCAGTTTTTTGATGCGCTTTTATTAAACTTTTGTAGACTATTTCGTAAGGTTTATTTACAGGATTGTCAATTCCCCCAACTCCTGGTGCAAAACCCGATGGATAGAGCATTGGTGATATATAATCAACATATTGCGCCATTGTTTTCATATTTTGACCAATTTGTGTCTCTTTGTAATTCCAACATATATGCCCAAATGTATCAACTGATAGAAAAACATTATGCTTATTTAGCTCAGTACGAACTTTTTTTAGAAATGTTTCAATGGCATTTTGACGATTTTTATGGCTGTTTAATTTTGAGAAAATTAGTCCTGTTCGTGCTGGAAAACGTATATAGTCAAAATTAATTTCATCAAACCCAACACTTGCAACCTCTTTAGCAAGCTCTATATTGTAGTTTTGAACATCTTGGCTATATGGATCACTCCATGACATACCCTCTTTGTTTATATATATTTTACCTCGTCCTAGTTTTACAGCTAAATTTACTCTTTTATTTGGAAGAAGATTATCTTTAAAGAGGCTCATTCTTGCAATTAAGTAGACATCTTTCTTTTTGTAGTATGAGACAAATTTTTCAATATCTCTAATTACTCTTCTTTTATATGTTCCTATCTCTTTTGCTAACTTTACGTTACCTTTAAATGCTAAATATCCTTGCTCATTTTTAATGTCAACAACAAGTGCATTTACATCACTTTGTTCAATCAGTTTATCAATTTCACGCAAATATTTTGGTGCTGCTAGTGCCCAATATGATACATATAAAGCGCGAATGTTTTGTTGTTTGAGTCCTATCGCTATATCTTTAATGAATGTAGCTTCTTTTCGTTCATATCCAGGTGCTCTTATCTTAAGGAGGTAGTTGTCTGATTCTAGTTCATATTCACCATAAGTGTCTGTTTTGGTTGATGCAGTATCAGAGATGACTGTTGCTTCAATAATTGGTTTATTTGTTGTATCGTGAACAATTTTACCTTTTATTGTAGATGCTTGAATTTGAGAGTAAATAAGTAGAAAAAATATTAGAGAGTACTTCATTGATGTCCTTATTGGACATCAAGAAGCAATAAATATACCATTAAAGATAGTATAGAACTACATCTTGCCTTTTTGAGGCAGATGCGCTAATTAGAGATTATTTCCATCCCTTTTTAACTACGTCACTAGACTGTTTATATGGATATTTTCCAAGTAACTCTTTAAGTGAAAGTTTTTGATCACCCTCTCTCATGTAGTGAATAAGTGTTACTGAAGCCCAGTAATCATCACTATATTTAGTACCTTCAAGTTGAACAGGAACACCTTTTTTATTAACAGTGTGACATGCTGAACATGTTACAGGACCTGCGTATTCACCATCAGGACTATATTGTAGCGCTTGTTGATGTGTTGTTTGATCTGGACCATCTTCACGTACTGGGTACATTCCGTGAGCTGATTCATGACAACTTTGACATGCTAGTTTTCCGTGAGCTTTAGAGTAACGGAAAAGTGAATGTTTAGATGGTTGATCTATTGGGAAATATTTTCCACCCTCACTCTCAACAAAAGGAGCTAAGTGACAATCCGCACATTGAGGCTCAGATGCTGCTAGCCACCAGTCAGATCCAGCAGATGCTGCGTTATATGGAACATCTCCACCTTTAGGGTGATTCCATGGTTTTAGGTCTAGTTTTCCATCTTTTCCTACATTTTTAACAAGAGTAGCAGGCTCATGTTTTGTGTAGTATGTAGTTAATGGATCACCTTTAGATGTTGTTTTAGGATCAGCATAGAAATCTTTAAATTTCTTCTTATCTCCACCAGCTACACCTTTGATAATCTCTTTTAAAGATTTATTTCTAAGTGTTTCACCTTTATGTTCAGCAACATTTTTAAAATTATCAGCTTTATAAAGTGCTTGAGATAGGTGGTTGTGACAGTTTGTACAGTATAAGCCTCTCATCTCTTTAGATGGCTTACCTTTTTCATCTTTCATACTAATTTCATTTAGGTAGTACTTGCCAACTTCATTTAAGAAGAAAGGTGGTTTAGCATTAGGGTTAGTGTGTGCATCACGACGTAGGTAACATCCAGCTCCACCAACTCTTAAATCGCCATCTGTAAATGAACCTGCGCCAAATTCGTCAGCCACTTTAAATGGATTAGAGTTTGTATTTAGGTTAGCATTTTGCCAGTGAGTTGGGTGACAAGTTTGACAAGATTGAGAACGTCCACCACCATCAGGTAGTCCAACTAAACCTAAGTGAAAACCATGAATTGCTTCTGTCATAGGTTTTGCTTTAACAGCTTTATAACCAGTAACACCACGTCTAGGCTCTTTTAAGTTTCCAGAAACATTATCACCATGACAGTCTGCACAGTTTACAGCACCAACTTGACCAAGACGGTTTGTAGAAGCTTTAGAGTTATAGTCACTTAAAAATGTAGTTCCATGATGTTTATCATGTAAGTCTAGAATATTGATTGAACCCTCAGATAGTCTAGCCATATATTCACTAATATCTGGGAAGTTTTTAATCCAGTAGTTATATTCAGCATCGCCAGCTTTAAGACCTTCATCTCTAGCCATTTTAGCAGCAACACCCTCACGTGAGTGACAGCTATAACAGTTTGGAATATCAACAGGACTTGTACCAAAATATTCTACAATTTTTCCATCTTTTCCAACAAGAGCTTTTCCTGCCTTATTATGAATCTGAACAACAGATTTTTGGAATGGTTGAAAATCTTTTTGTGTAACACTTCTTAAAGTTTTAGTTCTTGTGCTATCTAAGAAAGCAGTCATTGGAAGACCAAGAGCATCCCAAACATGAGAAGCTGTAAGAACAATTGGTAAATCTTTAACTGGAGGAACAAGAGTGTCAGTTAAAACAATATTACCACCATGTTTTCCCGCGTACTCTAAGTAACCACCAGCCATATGTTGACCTGTTGGACCACTGTCAATATTAACTTTAATTTGTTCACCAACATAAAGACGTTTATCAGCAGTTGAACCTTTTGGAACTGTTCCTTCTAAATCTTTATAGATGAATAGGTGTTTCCAAACGTAGTTTGCAAGGTTGTCACCTGAATCATCCATACGTCCATTGCCATCAACATCTTTTAGTACATTCCAATACTTCATTTTATTACCTTCACTATAGCTATTATCTTTAGTGTAATAGAATAGTTTTACATCATCATGTGAAAGGTGTGTAGGCAGGTCACCATTTTGACCAGTTTTGATAGCTTGTGCTTGGATACTGTTATATGGTGGGATAACACAACAGTAGCTCATATCAAAACCAACACAGTGCATTCCAAGTTCGTAGTTCACGAATGCACTATAAGTGTTTTTTGGGTTATAGGCAGTCATTTTTTTGCCATTAACTTTTATTGTTGTTTTTTCAAGACTCTTTAGAGAGAAGGGAGGTGACTTTTCGTAAGCTGATGCAGTAACAGCTAGGGACATAACTAAAAGCAATATGTACTTAAAGAAGTGGGCATAGGTCATGGGTATTTCCTTTAATTTTGAATTATAAAGGATTATGATACAACATTTAATATCAAAATAATCTTATTATATTAAAAAAACGTGTTAATATTTAATTTTTATTAACTAAATGTTGTTATACGTTTTTGGAAAGTTTAAATATTATTAAAAAATTATATTTTATATTATTTATGCCTCTATTGCTTTAAGTTTTCTATCAAGTATAAATGTTCCAAATGGAATGATTGAAGCTAAAAATGCTAAACCATTGAACTTTGCTGACCATTTGTACTTTCCTGCTGCTTCAAAAAGTAGATATACAAAGAGTATAAATAAGATTCCATGTGTCATACCTACAATTTTTACAGGCAGTGGATTACCAGCCATATATTTGAGTGGCATTGCAATAAAAAGTAAACTAATGAAAGAAATTCCCTCTAAAAATGCGATTAATCTAAAACGACCTAGTGTTGACTTGAACATTTTAAGTACTCCTTGAAATTAATTTAGGATAAATACTATCCTATTTATGAGCATAAGTATAGTATATATTTTTTAAAAGTCAAGGTTATATCTATAAAATATAATAAATTGTTAGTATAATGCACTTAAAAAAGCTGATTAATGAATAGAATATCATTTAAAACTCTTTATCATCTTATAGTAAGGCATAAATCAAAACTGATTTGGGCAAATGTTATTGCTTTGCTTGCAACTCTTGTATCAGTTCCTATTCCACTTCTAATACCACTGCTTATTGATGAAGTATTGTTAGAAAAACCAGCCTTTTTACTTGAAAACATAAACTACTACTTAGGTGAATACACAGCATTAGGTTATATAGTAATTACTCTACTTGTAACAATTTTTTTACGTTTTTCGTATCTTGCTACCTCTATATTCTCACATTACATATTTTCTGAGATTGCTCAAAATGTCTCATACTCTTTGAGAAAAAAGATATTACTGCATTTAGAAAAAGTTTCTATGAATGAGTATGAGACATTAGGTAGTGGTTCAGTCTCATCAAAACTAGTTACTGATATGCAGACTGTTGAGAGTTTTATAGGATCTGCACTTAGTCGTTCAATTGTCTCTATATTGACACTTATTGGAGTTGCTATAATATTATTGATGATTGATTGGAAACTGGGTGCACTTATTTTAATTTTGCAACCTACTATCACATTAGTTACTCAAGTTATTTCAAGAAGAGTCGCAAAGTATAAAAAAGAGGAGAATAGGTCAATTTCAAGATTTCAAAACTCTCTTATTGAGACTTTAGATTTATTTGGTCAGATTAAAGCTTCATCTAAAGAGGAATTTTTTATAAGTCAAAGTATCGATGATGCAAAAAAACTAAGATTTGAGACTGAAAAGTTCAATAAAAAGAGTTTTGCGTCTGAGCGTTTCTCTTTTACTCTTTTTTTATCGGTTTTTGAACTCTTTCGCGCGCTTGGTTTAGTGATGGTAGCATCTAGTTCACTTAGTATTGGGCTGATGTTTGCAGTTTTTGGTTATTTGTGGTTTATGATGACACCAGTTCAAGACTTAATTGCCCTTCAGTACGCTTTTGCAAATGCTAAATCTGCACTACAGAGATTAAACAAACTTTTAGATTTAGAGGTAGAGCATGATACAAGTGATGGTATTAATCCATTTATCGACAAAAGTGGAGCATCAATTGAAGCAAAAAATCTTAGCTTTTCATACAATGAAGGCTCTAATGTTTTAAAACATATCTCTTTTGGTATAAAAAGTGGCTCAAAAGTTGCGTTTATTGGAGCAAGTGGTAGTGGTAAAACTACATTAGCAAAACTCTTATCTGCTTTTTATGTAGTAAATAGTGGAAAACTTTTTTTTAATGATGTTGAGCTATCACGAATAAGTTTGCATACACTGAGAGAAAATCTTTTTGTTGTACTTCAGCAACCAATACTTTTTAATGACACTTTACGATTTAATTTAACAATGGGAGATAACTTCTCTAATGAGCAGATAAATATAGCTTTAGGTATGGCACAACTTAAAAGTTTTGTAGAGACTCTTCCAGATGGATTAGATTCAATAGTAGGAAAAAATGGTGTTAGACTCTCAGGTGGACAAAAACAGAGATTATCAATTGCTAGAATGATTTTAACTAATCCTAAAATTGTCATATTTGATGAGTCAACATCTGCTCTTGATGTTCATACAGAATCAGATCTTTTTAGTGCTATAGATGAGTTTTTGCAAGAGCGTACCGTTATTGTAATTGCTCATAGACTCAGTACAGTTCAATCAGCAGATTATATATATGTTTTAAGTGATGGACACATTGTTGAAGAGGGAAGTCCTAATGATTTACTTGAAGATGAGGGACACTACAGTAAGTTTGTACTGGCTCAACATTAATTTTAGAGTCAAAAGTTATATTTTATCTCTAAAAAAGCGTATCTTCCTTGACTTTGATAATCATCTAGTTCCCCTAATGCACCTTGTGATGGTGATGGTTCATAAAACTTTTTATCAAATATATTTCTTATACCAATCCCCATTAAAATACAAAAGATTTCCACTGTTCTAAAATCCATTCATAACCACATAATTTTTTATTTTTATTTTTATTTTCCATCCATTTTGCAACTTCTATGTCAATAATATTTTGTTGAGTTTCAATATCTTTAAAAATTCTATTAGCAGTAGATTTTCTGATTTCACCGTAAAACCGCTCAACTGAATTGTGGTGAGCATGATATGATAGTTTTTGTATTCATCTCTTAATTTTTCTAAGAATATTTTTGTGTTCATTGTGTTTACATCACTCAAGCCAATAAGATGGGAATTATCACCAGTTATTGGGTCAATTGCACTATAGAGGTGTCTGTTTGCATATTCTTCTTGTTTATCCTTGTCACCTTTATATGGTGATGGACTATTTGTCTTCCATGAGTAATTTGCTTTATGAAGTCTTTTGAGTTAACTTCATTATTACTCCATGCACTCATACACGCAAAATATAATAATATATAATTTGTTAATATTACATTAATTATTTTTATATTTAAATTCTGTTAGAATGTAAGTTATGCAAAAAATTATTCTTTTATTTTTTATTATTATCTCTTTTTTATCTGCTCAAATGAGTGAACAGGTTCTAAAAAAACAGGTAGTCTATTTTGAAAAATTGGCATATTTTATTAAATGGCCAAAAGAGAAGTCAAATATAGATCCTCTGATAATAGGTATTATTGGTGAGAATCCATATGAAGATTATTTAGATATTGCGTATGTTAATAGAGATGATAATAAACGTAAGGTTATAATAAAAGAGATTGTTACACTTGATGAGATTAGTGAGTGCCATATGTTATATATAGGGGAACTTAATTATTTTACACTTGAAGAGATTATTGATGCCTCTTACGGAGTTTTTTTAATTTCTCATTCAGATGGTTTGGGTGAAAAGGGTGTCCATCTAAACTACTATATACAAGGTGATAAACTAAAATTTGAGATTAATCCTTACTCTTCTATGAAAAACTCTATTAGAATAAATGCCAAACTTATTAAATTAGCAAAAATTGTTGGTTCTGAATGAAAAATTTATCAATAAGAATTAAACTTATTATACTTGTAATGGGTGTTATGTTACTCTCTATTTTTAGTGCAGCTTGGCTAGAGTATATTCGTGTTGTAAGTTCATCTAAAGAGCAGATGGTTGAGCACTCAACCATTACCGCTAATCTACTTGGAGACTTAAGTTTAACATATATGCTGTTTGATGATAAAATTGGAGCTAGTGAAGAGCTTAAAAAATTTCGCAATTTTAAAAATGTAATATATGGTGCAATATATGATAAAAGTGGGAATATATTTGCATCATACAAATCAAAAGCTAGCTCTTTAGCTGTTCCAGCAGTTATTAGTCACAATTCAAAAACTATTATTGAAGAAGGTGATGTATGGACAACTCAAATACCTATTGTTGAAAAGGGTGATTTACTAGCCTATATTCAGGTCGCATACTCTACTGAAAAATTAAAGAAGATACGAGATGAATTTATATACTCTGTTTTAAAAATAATATTAATTATTTCAGTAATAGCATTTTTATTAACAGTAAAACTTCAAGAGTTTATTTATGTACCAATAGTTAAACTAAGAGATAGTATGAAAGATATTGCAATTAGTGGCAGGTATGATATAAATCTTAAAAAATATGCAAATGATGAACTTGGAAGTCTGTATGATGGCTTTAATGTAATGATGAGACAACTATTTATGAGAAAAAATGAGCTATTAGATTTAAATAAAACATTGGAAAATAGAGTTCATACACGTACTAAAGAGTTACAAATATCTTTAGATACTCTGCAAAGTACTCAAACAAAAATGATAGAAGCAGAAAAAATGGCAGCATTAGGTGGATTGGTTGCTGGTGTTGCACATGAAATTAATACACCAATTGGTTTAAGTGTTACAGGAATAACGCATCTAAAGGATATGACAGATAATCTAAAAAAACTATATGACAAGCATGATATGAGTCAAGATGATTTTGAAGGCTATTTATCTACAAGTGTTGAGTTAAATCAATCAATATATATCAACTTAAGAAGGGCAGCAGAACTTGTACAAAGTTTCAAAAAAGTAGCAGTTGATCAAAGTATTGAGGGGATGTATACATTTGAATTAAGAGAGAGAATAGAACATGTCATAATAAGCTTTAGAAGTAAATTTAAGCAGACAAATATCTCTATAAATCTAGACTGTGATAAAAGTCTTAAAATTTTTAGTGATCCTGGGGCGATTGCCCAAATTTTTACAAATCTCCTAACTAACTCTTTAATTCATGGGTTTAGTAAAAAAGATTTTGGGAGAATTGATATAAAAGTTTATAGCGACAATAATAATATTCATATTATATATAAAGATAATGGCAAAGGTATTGAAGAGAGTACTCTTCCTAAAATATTTAATCCATTTTTTACAACAAATAGAGAAGCAGGTGGAACTGGACTTGGATTACATATAATATATAATATCGTAAGTACTCAACTTGGTGGGACAATTCAAGCCAAATCTGTTCTTAATAATGGTGTTGAATTCGAGATTGTATTAAAACAAGAGAGGGATATATGAGTTTAGAGAAAAAAGCTACACTTGTTGCTAGTAGTGTAGCAACTCTTTTAATTTTTATAAAACTGATAGTTGGTATAGCTAGTGGTTCTGTGGCAGTTTTAGCATCTGCTATTGATTCAATGATGGATGTTGGGGTTTCACTTTTTAACTATTTTGCTTTGCAAAATTCTGAAAAAGAGGCTGATGAACAGTTTAATTATGGTCGTAGTAAGATAGAACCTATTGCTTCTGTAATTGAGGGTGTAGTAATTACATTATCTGGGTTATATATTTTATATGCTTCTGTACTAAAAATTATTGATGAACATACTACTGTTTATGTTGAAGAATCAATAGGCATAATGATTTTTTCACTTCTTATTACTACACTATTAGTTATTTATCTTGGAAAAGTAGCCAAAAAAACTGGCAATATGGTCATAAAAGCTGACGCACTTCATTATAAAACAGATGTCCTATCAAATGGTGCCATTATAATCTCATTAGTAGTTGTATATTTTAGCGGTTGGCATTTAGTAGATGCCTTAATGGGTGTTGCTATTGCTTTATATGTTATTTACTCAGCATATGAGCTTATTCATGATGGAGTATTGATGTTAATGGATGCAGCACTTGAAGATGAAAGTGTTGAGGAGATTAAAAATATTTTAGCCTCTTCAAATATAACAGATTATCATTGGCTTAAAACTAGAAAATCTGGAAAAGATAATTTTGTAACTGTACATTTGGTTTTTCACGTTCAAATTTCTCTTCTTGATGCACATAGAATCTCAGATGAAGTAGAAGCAAAAATTAGAGCAATAGATTATAAGTCAAAATGGCACTTTGCAATACATCTAGATCCATATGATGATTCAGAGATAAATGAAGAAGATGCCTATTATGATGGTGACTAATAGATTTAGTCTCTGAGGATTATTTTAGTTTTGCAAGAAGTCTATTACTTTAAAAGTAATTTTATATAGTCATTGTTAAATTTATTTTTCATCGATGGGTCTTGCATCATTAATTTTAGAGATTCAAAAGTGGTATATTTTTTTCTATGTGGTCTATCTATTGTTAGTGCATCAAATACATCACATATAGATATTATAGAGGCAAACTCACTAATTTCATAACTTTTTAGATGTTTTTGGTAGCCACTTCCATCGTATCTTTCATGATGCTGTTCTATTGCACTAATTATTATTGGATCATTGATTTTATTGGTTTTAAGTATCTCTGCTGCATACTCTGTGTGCTTTTTTATCAATTCTAACTCTTTTTTGTCTAGTTTGCCATTTTTGGTGAGAATGTAGTTTATTTTTTTTTCACCAATGTCATGAAGTAGTGCAGCTTCTGCTAGTTTTAGTAATTTACCATAGCCATATCTTAAAAGATGTCCGATATGAATTGCATAAATCATTACATTAACTGAATGAGAATATAGTCTATAATCATTTGATAACTTTGGCATAATCTGTTGCAGGTAGTTCTTATTATTTTGAACTAAAAATATTGCTGATTTTATAATTGAATCTTTACTAAATAAATCAATTTTATCTTTATCGCTACTTAAAAAGTTATTAAAAACTTGACTACTAGCATCATATAAAAAATTTAGTGTTTTGTGTAAGTCATGTTTATTCTCTTTAACACTCTCTAGTAAAAGCTTGCAATCTATCTCACCAGTACTGTAAGTATTTTCCTCTTTTACATGAATACTCTCTTCATGTTGATTTAAAATATATAGATTTGACTCTTTTTGTAACGCTGTATATATCTCTTTTGTAATAGTAGTGTCATTTTTTATCTTGATTATATATTTATCATCTTGTTTTATAAATATATCTGTGCAGATGGTGTCACCAATTTTTAAAGAGCTTATATCAAATAGTAGATATGATTCAGTGATTAAAATTTTATGTTTACTCATCTAATAAACTCTATTAGCATCATTTAAAAACATACTATTCCTTCTATGTACTACAAAGATGCTCTGCGTAGTGATTTATAAGTGGAGTAATTTCATCCATATTTTCTGCATTAATTAAAGATTCCCACAGTTGTGGATCAAAAATTTCTGTGTCATATCTCACAGTTGCTGTAGCTAGAATAGCATTTATTTTAACGCTTTTTAGACCACATATTTTTGTTGGAAGTGCCTCTATTTCACGTAGAGTAATTCCAATCTCTTCATTTATAATAGCACGGTCAATTTTTAAGTTTAGCTTACCATCTTTATGGTTTGTAATTTTAAAAAATCTAGTAACGTTGTTAAGCTCTTCTGTTGTAATCATATTAAAATAATATCATAAACTTATGCTAGAATCTAACAAATTTTTTTCAGGGTATGTAGATGGAAAATGGGTATTTACTAAGTATTGATGCAGGAACTGGAAGTATTCGCGCAATTATATTTGATTTAGAGGGCAACCAAATTGGTGTCTCTCAGCGTGAGTGGACACATATTAGTGAAGATGGTGTTGCTAATTCTATGGGTTTTGATGCGGTTAATAACTGGTCTTTAGTAACTTCATGTATAAAAGATGTATTAGCACAGAGTAAAATATCTGGTGAGAATATTTTAGGAATTAGTGCTACTAGTATGCGCGAGGGAATAGTCCTTTATGATGAAAATAAAAATGAGTTATGGGGCGTTGCAAATGTTGATGCTCGTGCTTCTGCTGAGGTAGGTGAGTTAAACAGAAAATATCCATCACTAGAGAGAGAGTTTTATGAGATTAGTGGTCAAACTTTTGCACTTGGCGCGCTTCCTAGGCTTATGTGGGTAAAAGAGAATCGTCCTGAAATTTATGAAAAAACTGTATATATCTCTATGATTAGTGATTGGGTTTTAGCGCGTTTAAGTAGCGTAATTGCCACAGATCCATCAAATGGTGGAACATCTGGAATATTTTCTTTAAGTAGACGTGATTGGGACTCTTCAATGGCAACTAAAGTTGGTATTAAAGATGATATTTTTCCTAAAGTATATGAGAGCGGTGAAAAGATTGGTGGTGTAACAAAGGATGTAGCTGAGACTACTGGACTTAAAGAGGGTACACCTGTTGTAATGGGTGGTGGTGATGTTCAACTTGGTTCTGCCGGACTTGGTGTTGTAAATGCAGGCGATGTTGCAATTTTAGGTGGAACATTTTGGCAGCAGATTGTAAATATGTCCAACAATGAAACAGATCCCTCAATGCAAATTAGAATTAATCCACATGTAATAACTGGTATGAGTCAGGCTGAGGGAATTACATTCTTTAGTGGTATGGTTATGGGTTGGTTTAAAAATAATTTTTACGGTACAGAGAGTTATGAAAAGATGGAAGATGATGCTTCTAAAATTCCAGTTGGCTCATATGGGATTATTCCAATATTTTCGGACGCAATGAATTATGGACGTTGGATTCATGCATCACCATCTTTTTTAAATCTGCCTCTTGATGAGAGTATTGATGTTCGCTCTGCAATGCTTCGTTCTATCCAAGAAAATACGGCAATTGTCTCAAATATTAATTTAGAGCGAATTTCAAAGTTTACAGGTGTAAATCCTAAAAGCATAACATTCGCTGGTGGAGCATCTAAAAGCTCTCTTTGGGCACAAATTTTAGCCGATGTTACAGGCCTTATAGTTAGAGTTCCTCGTGTTACTGAAGCTACGGCATTAGGTGCCGCTTTTGCTGCTGGTGTTGGCGCTGGAATCTATGAGAGTATTGCAGATGTTGCATCTAAGCTTGTTGTATTTGAAAAAGAGTATGAACCGAATATGCAAAACCATGATATTTATAAAAAACAAGCTATTAATTGGGAAAAAGCATACAAAGCACAAATGAAATTAGTTGATGAAAATGTTACAGCTCCAATGTGGAAAGCACCTGGGCTGTAGCAAATATTATTTTATCTTATTTAGTTTCTAAAAAACTTCCCATATTTATGTAGGCTCCAGGGTAAGTTCCTGGTAGTTGTAGTGTACGAGATACTTTTAAGTTAGCCATATCAATCTCGAAAAATATTCCATCTGTACTTGCAACAGAGTAAAAATACTTTTCATCATAACTATGTCCTGAAGTATGAGCTTGAAGACGTTGACCTGTACTAGTTGTGTCTGCATTAGCAACTATGACATTTCCTAGAACAACATTTTTAGTTGCATCTGCTGTATTAACAACCGTTACGAAAGTATCATAATGGTTTGTAATTACCGCTTTTTGAGTATGTTTTAAAAATGAGATATGCCCAGCACCAGTTCCAGCACTAAACTTATCTACTTTAGTAAGGGTAGCTATGTCATATACATAAACATTTCCACTATGCGTTGGTAGATATATGTATTTCCCATCAGGCGAAAGTGTACCAGCATGATGTGCGCCAACTGCTTCACTTTTATCTGCATGAACAATAGCAGTTTGTGTTAATGTGTTGTTGCTGTCAATTGTAAATTTAAGGATTCCAGGACCTTTGGTATCACTACCTTCCATAATTGCAAAGTAAGTACCATTCCCAGTGGTTTGGTCTAAATTTCCTGTCATAGGATTATCGTGAATAACATGGTGAACAGCAGTTTCTGTATTTAGTGTATATAAAACTGTCTCACTATTTTTATCATATAGATTTAAAGTTTTGTTAACTCTATCAATAAGAATAAATCTATTATTATCCATCAACCAATCTGGATGTCCAGTTGCAAGAGAACCACCGAACTCAGTTAGTGGTACTGCTGTTTCACTATCAATTCCGTAAGATCTAACAACTGCATGAGTACTTGCATCAATTAGTGACATCATAGGTTTGTTATTTCCACTAACTAAAATATAATCTTTTACATGTCTGTTTTGATGTGCAGTAGAACGAGGTTTAAAAGGTAAATTGATTGTAGTAATTATTTTATCACCATTAGTTAAGTCAATCACATCCATAGTTGTGTCTTTACGATTTAGTGAATAACCAATTTGCGTTGTACTAAATTTATCACTTACCACATCCATACCGTAAGGCCCAGTAACATCAACACCACTACCATTTACTTCAATAGTTGTATTCAATGACATAGTATCTACATTTATGTCATAAATATTTCTTGAATTGTAATCACCATAAAATGCACGTAAGCCATAATTTCTTACATTAATTGAAGACAGGTTAGCATCAGTTGATTTATTTACTGCATTATTTGAAAGTGACAATTCAAATCGAACAGGTGCGTAAATCCATACTCCTTGAAGAGGTTTTACTCTCATCGAACCACTTTGTTTCATTTCATCACCATATTTACTCATAGTTGTATTTGACCAGCCTTTACTAGCCGCATCATACATATATATTTGAGCTCCATCAGCTTCAATAGGTAACAGGTTTGTAATATCAGTCTCTTGTGTTACAGAAAGTCCTATTAGGTTCCATCCCTTTACTAGTGTAGTTGTCGTAGCATATTGATTTTGACCCTGCACTGGCTCTGCTGCTAATAGTAGTGAAGTAAATATTGATAATGTAGATAATGCAATTAATCTTTTACCTGTTCTCATGATGTTCCTTTTTAGTTTTAATGCAAGAAGTATTACGAAGAAGAGTTAGTGATATGTTAGTTGCTAATTTTTTATTTATATTGCAATACAATATCGTTTTTTAAAGGCATAATAGATGTATTTAACGAGTGAGAGTGAACACGAGTATCGTTTTGGAAATCGTGGACCAAAATATTTAACAAAAGGACCTAACGTTGATGCTGGTGTTGTAGTTATTACAGCAGGAGAGAATCATCCGTGTCACAAGCATGAACATCAAGAGGAATCTTTTTTAGCCCTAGAGGGTGAGTGTGCTGTTTACGTAAATGGGGAAAGAATTTTATTAAAAGCTGGAGATTATCTTCGTTGTGAACCTGGTGATGCTCACTATTTTTCAAATGAGAGTAGTAGTGATTTTAAAGCGATGTTTTGTAAAGCTCCACATTTAGATTTTAAAGATAGTGTCTATATAGATTGGAAGCCAGGAGATGAGTTTAAATGGATATAAGAATAATATATTATATAAGTCAATAAGTCTTTTTAAAGTTTAAAATAGTACAATTCTCACAAAACTAAACGAGGATATTATTATGGCTAAACCAGTAACATTAACGAACTCAAACTTTGCAGACACAATTAAAGAGGGAGTTACTCTAGTAGACTTCTGGGCACCTTGGTGTGGACCATGTCGTATGATTGCTCCTGTAATTGAAGAATTAGCAGAAGAGTATGATGGAAAAGCTGGAATTTGTAAAGTAAATACAGATGAAGAGCAAGAGATTGCTATTCAGTATGGTATTCGTTCAATTCCTACACTTATCATCTTCAAAGATGGTCAAATTGCTGATCAAATGATTGGTGCAGCATCTAAGCAAGTATTTGCACAAAAACTAGACGCTCTACTATAAATATAAGATAGTTTAGGTTTGACTTTTGAAACCTAAAGAGGGTCAAACTAGTAGACGACGAAGTATCTTTTCAGTTACTACGTTGTTTGCCTCTTTCTTTGGTGCGGCCATGGTGGCTGGCGCTTTCGCTTACTTTAATTATAAATTCTCAGAATATAAATTTGTTAACTTTGATGAGTGGATTTTTTATACTCAAAAAGATATTTTTGTGCCGACACAAGAGCGTTATATGGTAATTTTTTACAGTTCCAAAATGGGGCAGAGTGAGAAGTTTATAAATAAACTCAATCCTGAATATCCAATTTTGGCTATAGATATGTATCAACAAGAGTTTAAAAACACTACAAAAGCACAATATTTAAGAAGTGGGACAAACACAATACTCAAAACAATTCAGAGATTTAATATTTATCAAGCACCTACTGTTTTTATTATAAAGAGATTCAAAGATAGTCTTTATAAACAAGATAGTATGATTCAAAAACTAGAAAATCTTGCGCAGTTGAAGGACGTTGAATAACATGGATAAATTAGACTTAGCAATTATTGGTGGTGGACCTGCTGGACTTACTGCTGGACTTTATGCAACTAGAGGTGGATTAAAGAACGTGGTTATGTTTGAAAAGGGCATGCCAGGTGGTCAGATTATGAATAGTAGTGAGATAGAGAACTATCCTGGTGTTCCTGAAGTAAAAAGTGGAATGGATATGATGTCCGTTTGGCCTGAACAATGTATGCGTTTTGGACTAAAGCATGAGATGCTTGAAGTTATACGCGTGACAAAAGAGGGTGAGACTTTTACGATTCATTTAGGCGATGGATCTACTCAAGAAGCTTTAAGTGTTCTTGTATGTACTGGAAGTACTCCAAAACGTGCTGGTTTTAAAGGCGAGGGTGAGCTTTTTGGAAAAGGTGTTAGTACTTGTGCAACATGTGATGGGTTTTTCTATAAAAATAAAGAGGTCGCTGTAATTGGTGGTGGAGATACTGCCTTAGAAGAGGCAATATATTTAGCTGATATTTGTTCAAAAGTATATTTAATTCATAGACGAGATAAATTCCGTGCAGCACCTAGTACATTAGAGAGAATTGAAAAAACTGAAAATATTGAGCTTATTTTAAATGCTAAACCTGATGAAGTGTATGGTGATGCTATGGGTGTTACTGGTCTGAAAGTTGAACTTGGTGATGGTTCAATTCGTAATCTAAATATTCCTGGTGTATTTGTTTTTGTTGGTAATGACATTAATAATCAAACATTAATGCAAGAAGATGGAAGCCCATTATGTGATTTAAATCAGTATGGTGAAGTTGTAGTAGATATAAATATGAATACTTCAACTGCTGGGCTTTATGCAGCTGGTGATATGAGAATGGACGCTGCAAAACAGGTTGTATGTGCAGCAGCAGATGGAACAGTAGCGGCTCTTCAGTCTTTAGGTTATGTAGATAAATTAAAAAACGAGTAGGATCTTTAATGGTAAGAGTTGGGGTATTTGGAGCATCTGGGCGAGTTGGTAGATTAATTGTAGATCATCTGCGTGAGCATGACGAGTTATCTTTGTCTAGTGTTTATGTTAGAAATGAGCTTAACTTTGCAATTGATCACTCTGTATTGGTTACAAACGATATGAAAACATTTATAGGTAGTTGTGACATAATAATAGATTTTTCACTACCTGATGCTATGGAGAAACTCTTAGAGACAGCATTAGAAGTTGGTGGTCGTGCGATAGTAATTGGAACAACAGGACTAAGTACTCACCAAAAGAATCTTCTAATAGAAGCTTCAAATCAGATGCCTATTCTATATGCTACAAACATGTCTATGGGTGTTGCACTACTTAATCAGCTAGTAGCAACAGCTTCAGAAAAATTGAGAGATTTTGATATTGAAGTTGTTGAGATGCATCATCGTTATAAAAAAGATGCACCAAGTGGTACAGCCTTAACACTTGCTGATAGTGCAGCACGTGCTAGAGGTCTTGATTTAGACAAGGTACGTACTAGTGGAAGAAATGGTGATATAGGTGAGCGTAGTTGTGATGAAATTGCTGTAATGGCGCTTCGTGGTGGTGATATTGTAGGACGCCATACGGTTGGTTTTTATAACGATGGAGAGTATGTTGAACTTTCACATACTGCAACAAGTAGAGATACTTTTGCTAAAGGTTCAATTAGAGCAGCCGAATGGTTAGTAAAGCAAGAGAATGGTTTGTACGATATTAAAGATTGTTTGGGGATATAGTGAGAGAAGATATAAATGAAAAATGCGCCGTTGTAGGTGTTTATAACCATCCAGATGCAGCTAATTTAGCCTATTATTCACTATTTAGTATGCAACATCGTGGTCAAGAGGCTGCTGGAATTACTAGTAGTAATGGTAAAAAACTCATCACCATTAAAGATAGAGGTTTGGTATCGCAAGTTTTTGACAGTCAAAAATTAGAAACATTAAAGGGTGATGTTGCAATTGGACATACTCGCTACTCAACAGCAGGTGATGATTCAATTTTAGATGCACAACCTGTTTATGCACGTTATGAGCTTGGTGAAATGGCAATTGCGCATAATGGTAACTTTACAAATGCTCAAGAGGTACGTGATGATTTAATTAAGCGTGGCGCTATTTTTCAGACCTTTATGGATACTGAAAACCTTATTCACCTGATTGCAAAAAGTCAAAAAAAAGATTTAATTGAGCGTATTATTGATGGTATTGGTAAAGTTAAAGGGGCATACTCTTTAATTTTTACAGATCATACTACAATGTTTGCAGCGCGTGATCCTCATGGTTTTAGACCACTTAGCTTAGGTCGTGTTGGTGAGAATGGTTATGTTGTTGCTAGTGAGACTTGTGCTTTTGATTTGATTGGTGCAAAATTTGTAAGAGATATTCGTCCAGGTGAGCTTTTAATTTTTGAAGATAAAAAACCACCGCGTTCAATTCAGCTAGAAGAACCAACTCCTCATCACTGTATATTTGAATATGTATACTTTGCAAGACCAGATAGTACTATTTTTGGAAGTAATGGTTACATGGTACGTAAACGTATGGGTGAAGAGTTAGCAAAAGAGAAACCAGTTGAGGCTGATATGGTGATTCCAGTTCCAGATAGTGGACTTCCTGCAGCGCTTGGTTATTCACAAAGCAGTGGCATACCTTTTGAGCTTGGAATTACAAGAAATCACTATGTTGGACGTACTTTTATAGAGCCTACTCAAAAGATTAGAAATTTAAAAGTAAAAATGAAATTAAATCCTATCAAGGAGTTGATTGCTGGAAAACGTCTAATTGTAATTGATGATAGTATTGTACGCGGTACAACTAGTCGTCAAATTATTAGAATGTTAAAAGAAGCAGGTGCTGCCGAAGTTCATATGCGAATTAGCTCTCCTCCTACAACTGATCCATGTTATTATGGAATTGATACTCCTGAGAAAAGTGAGTTAATTGGTTCTAACTTAAGTGTTGATGCAATTTGTGAATATATAGAAGCTGATTCACTAGCGTATCTTTCAATTGATGGATTAGAGCGTAGTGTTCCTTCTAATCTTACATACTGTAAAGCTTGTTTTGACGGAAACTATATCGTTTAGTACCCAAAAGGGTAAAACTCGGCAACTATTAACATACGGGAGCTACTTACGCGAAAAAATTGGCGCTAAGACCTACAAAGTTCCCGTAAGTATCTCTGGTTTTACATGTCCAAATATCGATGGTAGTGTGGCTCGTGGTGGATGTACATTTTGTGAAAATGAGTCATTTAGCCCCTCTTTAAACAGTGTTCAACCACTGAAGAAGTTCTATTTAAATCTAGAATCTAAAGAGAATCCATATTTAGATAAACAATTAGAGCAGTTAAAGTTACAATTTGAAGCACTTACTCCAAAACTAAGAAGAAATCATAAAGCTGAAAAATTCTTAGTCTATTTTCAATCATTTACAAATACATATGCCCCTTTTGAGACATTAAAAACATTGTATGAGCGTGCTTTAGAGCTTGATGATGTTGTAGGACTTAGTATTGGAACAAGAAGTGATAGTATTACTGAAGAGACCCTGCAGTACTTAGCAGAACTATCTAAAAAACATGAAATTTGGGTCGAGTATGGAATCCAGTCTGTTTATGATGAAACACTTGAGCGCATTAATCGAGGGCATGATGCTGCTAATGTTGAAAAGTGGATTAAACGCTCAAAGGAACTAGGTATAAATGTTTGTGGACATGTTATATTTGGATTACCTGAAGAGAATGAAGAGATGATGCTTCATACAATGGAAAAAGCTATTGAATGGGGTATTGATTCTATTAAAATACACTCACTTTATGTAATGGAGCGAACTGCTTTAGCAAATGAGTATGCACAGGGTACTTTTAGCCCAATAGATGAAGATAGTTATATAGATATTTTAGTAAAAGCTGTAAATATGCTTCCAGAAAATGTAAGTATTCAGCGCTTAAGTGCTGGAATTGATGATAAAAGTCTATTAGACCCACCTTGGTGCAGAGATAAACAAAAAAGTATGACAAACATCCGTCACGCTCTAGAAGCAGCTGGAATGAAGTATTAGACGCTATTTAGTTTAGAGGTTAAATTTTTAATTTTCTTTTCATAAGTATTTAATAGTGCGTTAATGGAATCTATCTCGAATGAATCTATTTTGTCTAATAGAGTATTACTGTAGTTAATCATATACTGAATATTATATTTAGAGGAAACTTCTAATAGTAGATTAGAAAAGTTTGTTATTAAGTTTATATCATTTGTTTTTATCGCTTCAAAATAGATATGTTTAATCTCTATATCAATATCTTTTAGGAAGTTTTTTAAATTATCGCTATTGGCTATAACTATTTTTTCTTTAGCCTCTACTACTTTTGTACTATTTTTAAAACTTAAAAATTTTGAAATCTCTTCAAAAAGTTCACTTTTTGAAACAGGTTTTCTAAGGTATCCATCGAACAGCCCACTATTTAACTCTTTTAACTCATTTTGCATGATTGAAGCAGTTAGCGCAATAATTGGAGTGTTATTAAACTCTTTAATATGTCTTGTCGCAGTATATCCATCCATTATAGGCATTCTTATATCCATAAGAATTAAGTCAATTTTTTGTTTTTTAACACTATTAATAGCCTTTTTACCATTATCAGCCTCAATAACCTCTATATTTGTATTATTAAAACTCTCTTTTATTAAATCTCTATTCTCTTTAATATCATCAACTACTAATATAATTGCATTGTCAAATTCGATTGAGCTATAGTCTAGACTTGATTGATCCTGCATATCTTCATAACTCAAAGATGCAATATCTATATTTTTCAACTTAATCTCAAAACTAGATCCTTCTCCTAATTGGCTATCTATTTCTAGAGAACCATTCATTAAGTGTGTAAGCTTTTTACTAATAGTAAGTCCAAGTCCAGTACCACCATATTTTTTGATATTTTGATTTTCTGCTTGTTCAAAAGTATTAAATATTCTATCTATATCTTTTTGTGATATACCGATACCACTATCTTTTACTGTAATAGTTAAATCAATCTTACTTGTATGTTCATATACTTGATTAACTATTACAGAAACATTTATAGAGCCTTTTTCTGTAAATTTAATAGCATTACCGATAAGGTTAATTAGTATTTGGTTTAGTCTAGTTTGATCAATTAATATAGCACTTGGCATATTCTTATCTATATCTAATATCAGTTGTAAACCTTTTTGTTCCGCTAATAGTTTGAAAATATTTAATGTTTCAGCAAAGAGTTTTTTTATATTTACTTTTTTCTTTATCAACTCTAATTTACCAGATTCTATTTTTGATAAATCTAAAATATCGTTAATTAATAAAAGGAGTGCTTTCCCAGAGGATCTAATTGTTTTTATAAATGACTTTAATTTTTTATCTTCTATATTTTCATCTAAAAGTTCTGCAAAACCAAGAATGGCATTCATTGGAGTTCGTATCTCATGACTCATATTTGATAAAAAATCAGATTTTGCTCTATTTGCACTCTGAGCTATTTCAGTCGCTTCTTCTAATTTTTGATTAAGTTTAAAAAGTTCTTCTTGAGCAACCTTTCTTTTTGTTATTTCTATAGAGAGTTTTCTATTCCAATATAGTGAGCCAAGAATAAATAAAATAAATAGTACAGCTAACTGCCAAGCCAAAGTATAATCTATTTTTTCAACATACTTTTGGTACGTCCATCTTTTTAAAATATTATGTTTTTGCTCTTCATCAATACTAGCTAATGCGATATTGATTATTTGTACTAAAGGTTTATACTCATTAATAACTCCAAAACCAACGGCAGTAGAAACTTTTGTTTTACCAACAATCTCAACATTATTCAATCCCATCTCTGAAATTGTGTAACTACCCAATGCAAACGTACACAGAAGAGCATCGTATCTTCCAGTTGAAACATCACTCAAACCATCTTGTATATTATTAACTTCATAGAACTCTATATTTCTGTACTCTTTTTTAAGCTCTTCAACATAACCATACTCTTTAATAATGGCAATCTTTTTATGAGATATACTATTTAAGTCTTC
>Ga0316206_1000771_pt1 | contig 36076 bp, 29 predicted proteins | sample 6monthpyrite_MG_FD_204942 | JGI IMG/M metagenome (GOLD analysis project Ga0316206, IMG submission 204942) | Microbial mat bacterial communities from mineral coupon in-situ incubated in ocean water Damariscotta River, Maine, United States -... | ecosystem: Environmental > Aquatic > Marine >...
ATAATGCTACAGTCATCCCGACCACCACGGGCAATACGGCTCGCGTCACCAGCGCTTCCATTGCCACACCAATGACCATCGAACTTGCGACAATAAAGTATATCAACCCATCAGACATCGTTACGGGCAAGGGCGTTAAAGTCAGTGGTGCTGTGAATGCCGGACTGAGCATCGCAAGGGGTAACTCTGAAACAGACGCCTATAATCTTCTCGCAGAAGTCATCATACGCAGTCTTAAAAATCGCTTTACGGTTGGTGGAAGTCTTTATAGCTCAAGCGACAGTAGTGGTGACATTGAAGACAGAAAGTCCGCATATTTTAAATATGATCATTTCCTGAGCACAAAGCGTTACGTGTATGGCAATACCACATTCAACAAGGATAAATTCAAGGATCAGAAACTGAAGAGTACTATCGGCGTCGGTTATGGTCACCAGTTTTTTGAATCAGCTACTCGCAACCTTTCACTGGAAGCAGGTGTTACCCTGGTGAATGATGATTTCATTGTCGCCACAGACGAAAATTATACTGCTGGTCGCTGGGCGGTCAGATTTGACCAGAAGTTTTACAAAAACAAACTTCAGTTCTTTCATCTTCATGAAGGTCTGCTCGACTTTGCAGACAGCAATAATCTGGTTGTCACATCACAAACCGGTTTTCGCTTCCCTGTATTCTCCGGTATGAATGCATCGATACAGTTAAATGTGGATTGGGACAAGTCACCTCCTGCAGGAACAAATAAAACCGATCGCAAGCTTCTTTTTAATCTGGGTTATAGTTGGTAGTCACAGACATGAAAACAAATGCCTTGTATAAACGAACATGGTTTCGCATATTAATCAGCCTGCTGGTTCTGTTTTTGTTACTGATCAGTGTACTGCCCTATGGTATTCAATATGGCATACAGGACTGGTTCAAACAGCAAGGCGCTGATTCTGCAAAAGTTGAAGACGTTGATATCAATCTGTTTACAGGCAAGTTATCGATCAGGAAACTACTGGTTAAAAAGGCAGATGTCCGTACACTTCAGGTTGATCAGGCAAACATTCAGCTTGACTGGATTCCGTTTTTTAAAAAACGCATCTGGATAAGTTCCGTTAGCCTGGACGGAGTGTTTATTGATATTCAGCAAACTAAAAAACAACGCTGGATACTGGGTGGTATTTCATTACCTGACAGCACACCAACGACTAAAAAAACAAAAAGCACGCCCTGGGGTTTTGCACTTAACGCAGTCGCGCTTGAAAATATAGCCTTCGCGGTAAAACAGCCACAGCAAAATACCGGGTTTACTATTCACACCCTGAAGCTTGACAAGCTGATTAGCGGAACAGACGATCTGACGAAAATAAATATCAGTGGCAAAATCAATCAGGCTCCTGTTAATCTGAACGCACAACTTAAATTATTTATCCCTCAACCACAGATCAGTGGAAAACTCAGCCTTAAAAACCTTGATCTTTCCATGCTGGCTCTACAGATAACAAAGCATAAAGATACCCTGAAAGGCCTGCTAACAGTTGAGTCTGACTTCAAACTGGAACATAAGCCCGGAGCACACACGCAATTTACAACAAAAAGTAACATTCAACTAACCAACCTGGATCTTCATCAGGATGCAGCACATATTACTCAGGATAGTCTGAACTGGACTGGAAATTCATTCATTCAGCTTGACCGTGATAACAAACTGGTAAACTATCGCATTGAAGGCGGCCTGGATAGTGAAAACCTGACAGCCATGCCAGAACAACCTTTTAATTATCACCACGACCGCTTTAACTGGAAAGGTATAATCACTTCGGCAAAAAAATCACAGGCTATACCTGAGATGACTGCAAACCTGTCTGCAAAGGGGCTCGCACTCACACAGAGATCACCACGCCAGGAAATATTCTCGACAAAATCACTAAACATTACCAATCTGCACGTTCTTGCCGCAGATAACATCAAAACTAAAACCGTAACGCTAGGCGGTTTACGTGCTTACTACAAGGCTGCAAGCAAGAAGCAAACTCAAAAACCGGCACTTTTACAAGCCAGTCAATTGAAGATAGCATCATTCTCTTTACAGCCTTCCAGGCATATCAACATAGGAAATGCACAGCTTACAGATGCACTTATTTATCTTCACCGTTTAAAAAATGGCCAATTAATGCACATTGCAAAACAGCCTTCAGACAAGGCTGTTACTAACGATAAAAAGGCCGAACCTGCTCAGGCGGCCATGAATGTTGCCTTGAGTCGCTTTAACCTGTCTGGCAAAAGCAAAATTCGCATCATCGATGAAGCCGTTACACCGGTCTTCAATACCGAGTTAAAAATCAAGCAAGCTGACATCAAAAAAATCAACACATCAAAACCCGGCCAGCCAAGCCCGTTTACACTCAATGCCAACCTTGATAAATATTCAAGTATTTCATTTTCCGGAGATGTTTCACCTTTCGGGAAAAAAGTCAGCCTTGTGCTCAATGGTGAGCTTAAAGGTATCAGTATGCCACCACTGTCAGGTTATACCGCAGATACCATCGGTTATAACCTGAGAAGCGGGCAACTTAATGCCACAATAAAAGCTGACATAAAAGCTGGAAAAATTGATGCCCTCGTCAAGATGACCCTGTCCAACCTGGAAGTTAAATCTGCAAAAAACAAACAGTCTGACAACCTTACGCTGCAACTCAGTATGCCTTTGGATAGTGCGTTATCTCTTTTACGCAACAAAAATAATGACATTAAACTGGAACTTCCTGTCAAAGGTGATACTGACAAGCCTGATTTTCAAATTGGCGGCATCATCAACACGGCAATAGCCACTGCCATGAAAAAAGCCACCATGTCCTATTTGATTCATGTGCTACAGCCCTATGGAAGCCTTATCACCATCGCAAAACTGGTTAAATCAGCTTCTAATGCCGTCACACTAAACCCGATCTATTTCTCACCCGCCTCATCTGAACTGAACGAGAAATCCCAGGCTTACCTGAAAAAACTTTTAGACTTGCTTCAACAACGTCCCAGCCTGCGCATCAAGGTTTGTGGCGTCTCTGTTAATGCAGACAAACGTAAATTACTTAAAGATCTGAAAGCAGACTGGTTAATGAAACAGAAAAAACAAATTGCAAAAGAACCTAAACCCCCTTTATTTACAATAAAAGATAGTGAATTAAACAAAATCGCGCTGGCACGTTCAGCACAAATAAAATCTTTTCTGGTTACACAAAAAATTAACGCCAAACGACTTTTTTTGTGTAACCCGGAAATAGATACTCGAAAAGATGCCAAACCACGCGTTGATCTTTCTATCTAGGTAACTATAAACGCTATGGACACTATCAACATCGAGACTGTAAAAAACTATCTGCTAGGCCTGCAGGATCAAATATGTTCTACCCTTGAGGCTGAAGATGGCGAGGCACATTTCGTTGAGGACAACTGGCATCGTGAGGAAGGCGGTGGTGGCCGCACACGCGTCTTAACAAATGGCCTCGTCTTTGAACAGGCTGGAATAAATTTTTCGGAAGTGCAGGGTGCCAGCATGCCTGGTTCTGCTACAGCACATCGACCCGAGCTTGAAGGCCGCAGTTTTCAGGCGATGGGGGTCTCCCTTGTCATCCATCCGCATAACCCTTATGTGCCCACATCACATGCCAATGTCCGTTTCTTTATCGCAGAAAAGGAAGGTGAACCACCTGTCTGGTGGTTTGGCGGCGGGTTCGACCTGACACCTTATTATCCTTTTAAGGATGATATTATCCACTGGCATCAGATCAGTAAACAAGCATGCGATCCATTTGGTGATGAAATCTATCCACGTTATAAAAAATGGTGTGACGACTATTTTTATTTAAAACACCGGGATGAAACCAGGGGTGTTGGCGGACTGTTTTTCGATGACCTGAATGAATGGGGCTTTGATCGGTGTTTTGCTTTTATGCAAAGCGTAGGAAACCACTATGTAAAAGCCTATCAACCTATCGTTAACAAACGCAAGAATCATGAATTCAGTGAGCGCGAGCGTGACTTTCAACTCTACAGGCGCGGGCGCTATGTTGAATTCAATCTGGTCTATGATCGCGGCACGTTATTTGGCTTGCAGTCGGGAGGCAGAACAGAATCTATCCTGATGTCACTGCCGCCACTGGTAAAATGGCGCTACAACTGGTCACCGGAGCCAGGCAGTGATGAAGCCCGGTTGTATAAAATACTAAAACCAACTGACTGGCTAGGGTGCTGATGCATTACCTGCCAACAATGCACGCCTGAATCATTTTCTGGGAGTGAATTCATTCGCGAATAAATTCACTCCCACAAAGCTATTGCAACACTACTCCATTGCTACTACTCATTCACCAGCACGTCAATCTTGTTTATCACATCCTTGTTCATCCAGTCTATCGAACCAAACAAGGCTCTTCTGATTTTCCCATTCTTGCCAATAACATAGCTTGTTGGAAAGGCAAAGACCTTCCAGCGTGTTAATGCTCCCCCGTCTTTATCTAATAAAATTGTAAAATCAACATTAACCTTTGTTCGCAGAAAATTATTTATCACTTCCTTTCTTTCCGCCATATTGATCGCGAGAATTTTAAATGGTTTATCTTTAAAATGTTGCTTTAATCGCTGCATTGATGGCATTTCCTCAACACAGGGTGGACACCAGCTTGCCCAGAAATTAATCAGTACAACTTTTCCTCGGTACTGTGCAAGTTCATGCCTTAGCCCCTGCAAATCAAATAACTTAAGTGATGGCGGCACGGGGTTACCCGGATACAACCGAAGATTTCTTGGTTTTTTTTCTGATATCTTTTGTATATTTTTTATTTTTCCTGCGACTTGGCGGGATTTCCAGTTGTAGGCTTTGAGCAATCGTACCGATCTTCCCAGTAATGTGCCTAACCGACCTGCCTCTTTATTCTCTGCCTGTGTCGCATCGGGCCTATAATAAAACCGGTCTCGACTCTCTGGAACTATTCTTACATAGACATCACTGCCTGAAAGCTCAAGACTGGCGACTATCTCAGGCAACTTCCAGCGCCAGGGAGAATTTTCTGGTTGTATAATCATAACGGGTAAATTTGTTTTGCTGATAACCGGCATTAATTTCCCTGCCTCACCTGGCTCCGGTGTTTCAATATATAACTTGGGACTTAAAAGAATCACACCTCCCAGACGCACATTCTTGCCATATGTCTGTTGCCAGAATCTCGAGGCTCGCAATACAGTCATCGCACCTCTTCCACTTGCGACCAGATAAATACGCTTACCACTTTTCTTTCTGATACTTTCAATCAGTTTTGCTATTGTATCTGCCGGCAAACGATCTACACTGCTTGCCATGGGTGCCAAAAACCAGGCTCCCAACAAGTCTGCATACCATGACTCTATACCCTGCTCTTTTAAACCAGCCGCCTGTTTTTTCTCCTGATCCAGCAATCCGGATTCTGATGGAAACCAGAGTATCAATGCATCGCCTTCGGCTCGCTGATGCATAACATGCACATCGACTTCATCGTTTAATGTGACATCTTCTTCGCTTAACGCCAACGCGGCCAGACTAATAAACCACATCGCTAAAATATTTATTTTAAAAATAAGCTTCAACTGAATACCCACCTGACTATGGACACTTACCCATCTGACCACAAAGCTGTACAATGTCAAGCATGACTCTGACGGAACTCCGATATATTGTTGCGGTTGCAGACCAGCATCATTTTGGCCGGGCTGCTCAAAGCTGCTTTGTCAGTCAACCTACACTCAGTGTCGCAATCAAAAAACTCGAAGATGAACTTGGCATCACTTTATTTGAACGACTTAAAAAAGACATCCGCATCACACCCGAAGGTAAACCAGTCATTGACCTTGCGCGTCAAATACTGAATCAAACTACCGAACTTAAAAAACTGGCTCAGTCCATGAAGGATCCACTTGGCTTAGCTCTCAATTTCGGTGCAATCTATACTATTGCACCATACATTTTACCTTACCTGATACCCGAACTTCATCTGGTCGCACCGAATATGCCTTTGGTCATTGAAGAAAATATGACCGCAGTACTGACCCGGAAACTCCAGCAAGGTGAGCTTGATGCCATACTTATTGCGTTACCGTTCTGTGAGCCCGGCATTGAAACTGTTCCCTTGTATCATGAACCTTTCAGGGTTATTTTACCGTCATCCCACCCGCTACTGGTGCATGAACAACTCTCGGCTGAACAGCTCTCTGATCAGAACCTGTTACTGCTGGGAGCGGGGCACTGTTTTCGCGAACAGGTGCTCGAATTTTGTGGCCCATGTATACAGAATCCTGACACTTCAACAACGTTACAGCGGACAGTGGAAGGGACATCGCTTGAAACCATTCGCCACATGGTGGCTACGGGTATGGGCATCACCGTACTGCCCTGCAGTGCCGCGGGCGTAGACCGTTATAGCCAACGCCTGCTCGCTATTCGACGCTTTACCAAACCTGAGCCTTACCGGACCGTTGCGCTGGCCTGGCGCAGTGGCTTTTCACGTCCAGAGGCCATTGAGGCGCTCAGGCAGGCTTTGATCACCAGTATCCGACAGATAAGTTGCCTCACTATCGAATGATAGTAAAAAACTATCGAAATAATATAAACAATCAAATATAAATATCGATAAAACTCGAATAAACTTGCTCCTGTAGTCAAAAACAACAGGAGAATAATCATGAATGAAAAAATAGCATCAATCACTATTCAAAACCTTGAAGCCGCTTTTGCGGGTGAATCCATGGCACATATCAAATATATGTACTTCGCAAAAATATGCCGTAAACAGGGAGATGAAGAAACTGCCATGGCCTTTGAAGCAACCGCCGCGCAGGAAGTTCAGCATGCATTTGGTCACCTGGATCTGCTCATGCCAGCCAGTCAACTGACACCGGCAAAATGCCTTGAACTGGCCATTGAAGGAGAAACACACGAATACACCGAAATGTATCCGTCTTTCAGACACATGGCTATTGAAGAAAAAAACCATGCTGCTGCCAGTGAATTTGACGAACAAATTGAAGAGTCAAAAGAACATGCTGATGCTTTCCGCACAGTCCTTGAAAAAGCAGCTAAACGTTTTGATGCACTTGCCAGGGTTGAAGAAAGGCATGCCAATCATTATCAGGCAGCATTAAATAACTTAACTTGAGTTCAACATTAAAAAATCGTTTAATACTCAACAATATAAGCAGGAGACTAAAATGAAACAATGGCAATGTGTTGTATGTGGATTTATTTATGACGAAGAAAAGGGTTTGCCCGAAGAAGGCATTGCAGCAGGAACGGCTTGGTCTGATATACCTGACGACTGGGAATGCCCTGATTGTGGTGTAGGAAAATCTGACTTTGAAATGGCAGAGGTCTGATAATGACCAGACTTGTCATCATAGGCACCGGACTCGCGGGTTATACACTCGCCCGCGAGTTTCGTAAACGCGACACTGAAACTGAAATGCTATTGATCAGTCATGACGATGGCAGCTCTTATTCCAAGCCAATGTTATCCAATGCACTCGACAAGGGAAAAACAGCAGACACACTGATTATGGCAACAGCTGAAAAGATGGCTGAAACCCTTAATGCAGAAATACTGACCCATACCCGCGTCAGTGTTATCAATACCAAAAACCATACGCTGGCGACTGACAAAGGTGACATTGCTTTTGATAAACTGGTTATCGCTACTGGCGCCCTGCCCATCAGCATCCCGATAGAAGGAAATTCTTCCGAAAGCGTTATCAGCGTTAACAACCTTGATGACTATCGTAACTTTCGTCGGGCGCTGGAAAAAGGAAAGCGTGTTGTTATCATTGGTGCAGGTTTAATCGGCTGTGAATTTGCCAATGACCTGAGCACGATCAATGCGGAAACACATGTGATAGACCTTGCACCTCAGGCGCTGGGTAGATTACTACCAGAAAAAGCAGCCGCTACCCTGCAACAAAAATTATCTGAGCAGGGTACGTTATGGCACCTTGGAACTTCAATTGCATCCATAGATCAGGATACAGATGCACTGAAAGTCACTTTAAATAATAACGACGTTATTTACGCCGATGTCGTATTGTCCGCGGTAGGTCTGCGGCCTGACACACAACTTGCCAGTGATGCCGGACTAAAAACTGAACGGGGTATCCAGGTGAGCCGTACGTTACAAAGCAGTCACCCGGATATTTTTGCACTTGGAGACTGCGCTGAAGTAGAAGGGCTTAATCTGCCTTTCGTCATGCCACTCATGGCATGTGCTCGTGCACTGGCAGCCACATTAGCTCATGAAGAAACACGGGTTAGCTATCCCGCCATGCCTGTTGTTGTGAAAACGCCCTGCTACCCGACTGTCGTTTGCCCACCTGTTAAACCCACAGAGGGTTCATGGGAAGAACAGTTGACAGAAAACGGGATCCGCGCACGCTTCACAGATACGCAGGGACAACTGGCGGGTTTTGCGCTAACGGGCGATGCCGTGAAAGAAAAAATGGCTCTGACTAAAGAAATTTCTGACTGGCTATAATTCTGTTTTTAACAGTAACAGGAGAACCATATGATAGTACGCATATATAAACACTTACGATTGACCTCTTTATTACTGCTGGCATACTCTGTCAGCAGCTTTGCAGAAGTTGACTCAAGGCAACTGGTGAAACTCCCTGAAATGATGCAACAACACATGATGGCAAATATGCGCGATCATCTGGTCACTATCAATGCGATACTTTCTTCTCTGGCAAACAGAAAACTCGATAACGCGGCAGATATTGCAGAGTCTCGTTTAGGTATGAGCTCACTGACAACTCACAATGCAAGCCATATGGCCAAATTCATGCCAGCGGGTATGCGACTCGCCGGCACAAACATGCATAGAGCCGCGAGCCGCTTTGCATTAAAAGCACAGGAAGGCGAAATACTATCTGCCTATAAAGCACTGACCGCAGTGACCTCGGCCTGTGTTGCCTGTCACGCAGGCTATCGTATACGATAGACTCACATAGATTAGTATCATTCCAGTCATTCTGGTAGAGGGAAGACTCACATGAGCACAACGATAAAAGGACAAGACGGTAAACTACGTTGTCGCTGGTGTGATGCCGCACCCGAGTTTCTCAACTATCACGATAACGAATGGGGCTTTCCGGTTAAAGAGGATCACCGTTTATTTGAGAAATTAACCCTGGAAAGTTTTCAGTCCGGGCTGAGCTGGCGCACCATCCTTGGTAAACGTGAAAATTTTCGTTCAGCTTTCCATAATTTTAACTTCGACAAAATTGCACGCTTTACCCAGCGCGACATCAATCATCTTCTCAAGGATGAAGGTATTGTTCGTCACCGTGGCAAGATTGAAGCTACCATCAACAATGCAAAACGCGCTCAGGAACTTGTCAAACAACAGGGCTCACTGGCCGCTTTCATCTGGCGCTATGAACCTGAACCGGGAAAACTTGCACAGCCCCAAACCGTATCAACGTCTGCTGAATCAATCGCTTTGTCAAAAGATCTGAAAAAAATGGGCTGGAAATTTCTCGGTCCCACAACAATCTATGCTTTCATGCAAGCAACGGGGCTGATCAATGATCATGTACAAAACTGTGTAATAAGAGACAAGGCTGAAAGCGCACGTAAACATTTCAAGCGGCCATGCGGTAAATAACAGACAAAAAAATAACCCAGCCAATCATGGCTGGGTCAATGCAGTGCATTTGCGCTGCCGGAGGAGTCATCGGTTAGTGCTGCTTCACTATGCTAATCAGCGTTTTGTATTCAATTGGATCAAGGCGTTTAGTATTAAGCCGTCGTATATTTCAGGATTCCCACCCGTCGGTGGACATTCACAACAACATACAAAACTGCTCGATTCCACTGTTAGTATGACCCAACTACTCAACGCTGATTAGCATAATGAAGCTGTTTTCACTGGCCTTAATTCCTTAACGGCCTATCTGAGTAAAACTTTAGGGAAGGTATTATCATGTCGGCAGAATGAGAGATGGATCACACTCCAGGCCCGGCAGATATTCATATGCCTAGACTAAGCTATTGATTAATAGATTATATTCTTTATGCAGCTGATCTATAGCTCGCGTCATGCTTATTTTGTCTGATATATGTGTTTCAACGATTTTTTCGCAACTTGCAAGTAATTGCTTCATGCATGTTTCAATTTTCTGGTTAACTATTTGATCCGTCTGATATGGACCTGTATCAGGCTGTTCGCAAGCCCCAGATAGCTCAACGCTATCGGCTCGCCTGAACATCTTCTGCAGCCCGTCTTTCTCATTATGCGCAAGCAATGGCGACACTTTACGAAAAGCTTCGCCCTGAAAGGTGAAGCTTTCTCCTGTTTTAAGCTGATGGAATTTCATGACTAACCTTGAGTTAAATGATACATCGACATGATAGCCTAAAAAAGTTTCAACATCCCTGTCAACTGACCCCTCCTCCTTTTGGGAAAAAATAAGGCTGGCAAGCAGCCTGGCGCATAACCCGGGCATTACAAGGCTAGGAAACAGACATGTAATGTCTCCCTTGGGTTTTATTATTATTATAATTATCCGGTTTATTTTTATTATTATTTACTTCAACTGACCTGTTTGCATGACACGTGCCGGAAATGAATAATTTAGAGTGACTCTAAGACAATATAAGGAAAACCAAAAGGTCATAATAAACAACAGGATGCATTCAGCGAGGAGCGGGGTTTTACAACGACACCCAGAGCATTATGATAAGCTTATACGTACCATGAATTAACAATTGCAAGCTACAGCATTAAATTATATAAAAAGATGTATATTGCAATGCTTTTAAATTTGATCGTGTCGGTTATTCAGACTGGTAACAGGTTTTGTATATTGTTTCTGAATAAATAAGGTGATTTTTTCCACGTCCTCTGGTCGTGAGTAATGATAGCCCTGACCATGGTTACAACGCAGAATTTGCAGCATTTTACTGGTCTCTTCATCTTCAATACCTTCGGCAACAACCTCCAGACCCAGGTTATGAGCCAGATCGATCGTTGACTTGACGATAACCGCATCATCTTCATCGTCCATCATGTTCATCACAAACGAACGGTCTATCTTGAGTTCAGAAATCGGCAGGTCCTTCAGGTACTGCAAAGATGAATATCCCGTTCCAAAATCATCAATGGCCATACGAATACCCAAATCATCCAGTGACTGCAAAGTTGTTTGAGTATAATGAGAATATTGCATCAATGAGCTTTCGGTAATCTCCAGTACAATTGAGCTGGCATTGATCTGGTTTTCTTCTAATATCTCCTCGATATATCCGGTCAATCCCGGATCACAAAGGTCACGTGTCGAAATGTTAATCGACATTGTGAATCCAGGATTGAATTTTTGCCATTTTGCAAGCTGCTGAACAGAATGACGAATAACCCAGCGTGTCAGAATGGTGATATGACCTGTTTCTTCTATGATGGGTATAAAGCTGTCTGGATAGATCAGACCTTGCTGAGGATGCTGCCAGCGAATCAAGGCTTCGACACCTTCAATCTGCAGTGTCGACAAATTCATACGTGGCTGATAGTGCAGGCAGAATTGATCACTATCCAGTGCCTGGCGCATTTCACCCAATAACTCCAGTCTGCCAACGCTGTAATCATCCAGTTCCGGTGCGTAAACACTCACACCGTTAGCCATGGATTTAGCAGAATACATGGCGATATCTGCATGCTGAATCAGGGTGTCCGGGTCTTCTCCGTGCTGGGGGTACATCGCGATACCAATGCTGACGCCGATATCAAAATTATGCTCTTCGATGTTGAAGGGCTCCTGGAGCTGGGACGACAGTCGTGCAGTAATTTTCTCGGCTTGATCCTCAGTTACATCAGATAACAGCACCAGGAACTCATCGCCACCCATTCGGGCAACCGTATCATAAGCTTTAATGGCCGTTTTTAGTCGAAAGGCCACTTCTTTCAATATTTTGTCGCCAGTATGATGACCCAATGTATCATTAATCACTTTGAAGTGATTCAGATCCATCAACAAGACGGCGATCTGGGACTGACTATGCTCTGCAGATAACAATGCCTGATAGACTCGATCATAAAAGAGTGCGCGATTTGGCAGGTCTGTCAATGCATCGTGCATGGCCATGTATTCCAGGGCTTCACGTTGTGCTTTCTGCTCTGTGATATCTTCCAGAACGGCTACGTAATGCGTTGTCGTACCTGTTTCATCCTTGACCGCGGAAATACGTGCTTTTTCCCAACGTAAACCGCCATTTTTACACTTGTTACATAGCTCGCCGACCCACACATTCCCTGCCTGTATGGTTCTCCATAATGTGGCAAATACATCTGGGCGCGTATGACCTGAATGCAAAAAACGGGTTGTGGTACCTTTTATTTCATCCAGCCCGTAACCGGTAATCTCGGTGAATTTCTGATTAACATATTCTACCCTGCCTTCCAGATCAGTAATGATCGTGCTACTCGCATTTTGTTCAACGACTTGTGACAATTTGCGCAGCTCATCTTCATCATGTCGCTTTTGCAGAAAGACGTGTCGAATCAGGAATACACCAATAACGATCAGGACCGAGATGAGTAACGCGACTACTTCTGTGGTCATTGCATTCAACCAGGGGCTTTTAAAGCTATCACCTTGTTGTAGCAAACTGATCGTACGGCGGGTTGCCATCAGGATAAAGGCAATGGACAGAACACTCCATGCCAACGCACGGCGAGTAACCGGAATCAGGCGTAATGCCATAAATGCAGCCAAAAGCTGCAGCAATACGGATAACCAGAGGACGCTCGATAAATCCATTAAACACTACCTGTCATATATAATTATTATTCTATTTTGATAACTTAAATGCATAGTGGCTACAAATCTAGACCAAATCACACTGAAAATCCATCAATATCTATACATTTCATATAATTAACCCATCGAACACTGATTCCGGCCGTTTTCTTTTGCACGATACATCGCTTCATCTGCCTTTTCAAAAACCCGTGCAGGGTGTTCATCATTCAGGAACTCTGCCACACCTGCTGAAATGGTCACTCTGACCGCTTCATCTTGATAATGAAAGCCGCAATGTTCAATGGCATCACGTAGTTTCTCAGCAACTGACAGGGCTTCCTGTACCGGTGTATCCGACATCAGAATAACAAATTCCTCGCCACCATAACGCGCCAGAAAATCGGTTTCTCGAATCTGTTTTTGCAGTAACTGTGCGACTGTTCTCAGCACTTTATCGCCAGCAATATGCCCAAAACCATCATTAATTTTCTTGAAGTGGTCGATATCAATGACCATCATTGATAATGGTGTGTGGTAACGTTTCCAGCGCGCATAATCCTGTTCAATGCGTTCATTGTAGGCCATGCGGTTCTTGATACCTGTTAACGGATCGAGCGATGCACGTTCACGTTCATGCATAATTTTCTTACGTAACTTATCTGAATCTTCTTCCATTGCCTGAATTTTTTCATTCAGCTCCTGTATCTTTTTCTGTGCGCTGTCATCACGTGCTTCCTCGTGAACCCGGAAGGAATCCATATGTTCTGCAATGGCCGTCAGACGCTCGCGAATGTTTTGCTTGAGCAGGTCCAGCTCTAGCGCTTCATCAACTGATTGACCAATATGCTGGATATGGTTATCCAGTGTTTCTCTTAATTGCACCCCATTGGTAATAGACTCGTTGTGATCATCTTCCAGTCCACTGATAAAATGATCCAGTGTTGACAATTGATCTGTTAACTGAGATAAAAAAGTCTCGAGGTTTTTCTTTTCCTGCTGCGCTTTTTCACGCATGGTTTTGATCAAAGTGCTGATTTGCTCCAGAAGATCAGGCCATTCATCATCACTCACATCACCTTCTAACTGCCGCTGAATCTGCTCGACTTCATCTCCAAGCTCTTCTGGTAATTCAATTCTTTCCAGTAATTGCAGCAACACCTCATTAATCGTCAAGGCATGATCAGCAGCATCCATACCTTCTATCGGCAATAAAGCGTGCTCCGATGGTAGCGCCTCATTCAGCAACATCGCCATACGCACTGCCAACTGATTAAGCTCCTGCTCAATCGTTGCTGCCTGTAATTGACGGTGAATCTGACTGATATCCTGCTGTAATTCATCTGGCAAACTCAGTTGACCGATGAATGCCTCCAGAAGCTGGCGACCTGCAACACCTGTTTCCTGTGTCAGATCTTTCTTGTTTGTTTTTTGTACATTAGTGTCTGTTTGAGCGGGCTTGTCTTCTGGCGTTGCAGTAACTACCGGCGCCTTGGCTGCTTGCTCAATCTCGACAGGCTGCACTTGTTCTGACGCTATTTTTTCCCGGGTTTCATCTCTGATCAAAGTCAGGCTATAGCGAATCAGATCCGCGAAATCTTCTATAATGCCGGAGGTGGGTGAATCATCTTTTAGTTTTGAAATCGACTTGGTGAGCGCCTTAACCTTACGCGCAGTACCTTTCGGCAAAGCCAGGCTGTTTAACAACTGATTGTATAACTCTGCGGGTGTACGCTGTCTGATGTTACCGCGCCGGGCCTCGACCTTTTCCAGTGTTTCCAGCATTGACCTGATAATGCCACTGATTTTTGTGCCATCTGCCCCTTTCCTGAGTGACCGGCGCAAAAAATTTAACTCTTTATCCAGCTCTTTATCCATTCCATCGAGCATAATACTCAGGCGTGACATACCCGTCCGCATCGTCATTTCCAGGCCAGACCATTGTTTCTCTTTGGTCTCCAGCTCTTCCAGGCTATTGAAATACTTGGTTTTCCAGGCCTGCTCAGCAGATTCCTTGTTACGATTAAACATCTTTTTACTGCCTTTTCTCAGTTGCACATAGAACCAGGCCCAAATGTCGGCCTCTTCAGGTTTTCGGTTAGCATCAGAAAAACTTGACCTGTAACTGTAAGCCGAAGTAAATAATTGGGTTTGGTTCAAATGGCCTTAAGAGGCAATTTTGACTGAACTGGGAAGCGTAATTTCTACCGCGATGGGCAGATGATCGGAAAAGGTATGGTTAAGCACCTGAGTTTTATCAACTCTCAGGCTGGATGAAACCAGAATATGGTCAATACTTCGCTGTGGCCTCCAGCTTGGCCAGGTATACATATCTGCCATGGGTTCGTGCAAATTGGATACTTTTAACAGGTTCTGGATTTCAAGACTATCCGGCTTACAATTCATATCCCCCATCACAACAACATGCCTGAAATCACTGGCCACTTCTGCCACATAGCCAAGTTGCCGGTAACGTGCTTTCTGACCCAGCGCAAGATGCAAAATGACGACGACCAGAGAATCTGCACCATGACCAAAACGTGCAAACAGCGCGCCTCGTCCAGGCAGTAACCCCGGTAATTTATGGTCTGCTATTTCAGTAGGTTTATATTTACTCAGCAGGCCATTACTGTGCTGGGCAATTTTACCTAAACGACGGTTTGTCTGGTGAAACCAGAAAGGAAAATTGGCAAGGTTAGCCAGATATTCTGTCTGGTTGATAAATCCGCTACGCAGGCTGCCTGCATCAACCTCCTGCAAACCAACGACATCATAATCATTAATCATTTGCGAAATACTGGAAAGATTTTCAATTCGCTGACTGGTCGGTAATACCTGCTTCCAGCTATGGGTAAAAAACTGCCGAAACTGATTCGTTGACGTGCCTGTCTGAATATTATAGCTAAGCAAGCGCAACTTTCGACCATTGGCAAACGGGTTTTTTGGCTTACTCAGAACAGACAATTTTTACCTCCTTAAATCTGCAGTTCACAACTAGACAGGACAAACCATTTCACCCAACTTTTCCGTAAGCTTGAGGTTTTCACGATAATCTACGGGACAATCAATAATGCAAACCTGATTACTGGACAACGCCTCATTCAAGGTCGGCAATAATTGCTCTGTTGAATCAACTCTATACCCTTTAGCGCCAAAAGACTCTGCATATTTAACAAAATCCGGGTTTTTAAAATCAATGTTTGACTTGCGTCCAAATTCAGCCATTTGTTTCCACTCAATCAGGCCATATGCCGAGTCATTCCAGATCAGTATGACTATCGCAAGATTCAAACGTACAGCCGTTTCAATTTCCTGTGAGTTCATCATGAAACCGGCATCACCTGTTACGGCCACAATATTTCGCTCCGGGTGAACCAGCTTTGCGGCAATGGCACCGGGTACCGCAATACCCATTGCGGCAAAACCGTTTGAGATAATGCAAGTGTTCGGATGCTCACAGCGGAACATACGCGCCATCCACATTTTATGCGCGCCCACATCACAGATAACAATATCTTCCAGATCCATGGCGGTGCGCAGATCCCAGATAATTTTTTGAGGTTTTACCGGGAATTCCTTGTCCTGACCAAGCAGGTTCATTTCTTTTATCAACGCTTTACGCAGTGGACGCATCAGGTGTCCTTCATGGGGCGTTGCCAGATTGGCAATACGCATCAGGCTATGCTTGATGTCACCCACTACACCAACAGCTATTGTATAGGCATCATCTACCTCTGCCGGAGACATATCGATATGAATTATTTTACGGTCACGCGTCGGGTGCCAGAGGTAAGGGTGAAATTCGACCAGATCATAACCCACACAAATGATCACGTCCGCGCGGTCAAAGCCACAACTAATATAATCCTGTGACTGTAAACCAGCGCTGCCTAAAGCCATCGGATGTCGAAAAGGAATCACTCCTTTGGCCATGAAAGTATTGGAAACCGGAATATTAAGCGTGCTGGCAAAATCATCAAGATGTTTCCATGCACGTGAACGTATCACACCGTTACCCGCAAGAATGATCGGGTTACGTGCTTCAGAAATTATCGCTGCTGCACACTCAACACGATCCATAGGTGGTTCAGGTGGATGAGGATGGTTAACATGCAAGTGCCCAGGCTCCATATCCATCTTGGCAAGGTTTTCAGGAAATTCAATAAAACAGGCGCCGGTCTTTTCAGTTTGAGCCACCTTGAATGCCTTGCGTACAATTTCAGGAATAATATTGGGCGTCAATATACGTGATGCATATTTTGTAATGGGCTTGAACATATTTACCAGGTCAAGCACCTGATGCGATTCCTTGTGCATGCGATTGGTCCCTGCCTGACCCGCTATGGCAATAACCGGGGCATGATCCATATTGGCATCAGCAACACCCGTGACCAGGTTAGTCGCACCTGGCCCTAATGTTGACAGACAAACACCCGCCCTGCCTGTCAGGCGCCCATACACATCCGCCATAAAAGCAGCACCTTGCTCATGTCGTGTCGTGATAAAACGGATGTTTGAATCGAGCAATGCATCCATAACATCAAGATTTTCTTCACCCGGAATACCAAAAATATATTCCACTTCTTCATTCTCAAGACATTTTACAAATACTTCCGATGCCTTCATGCCTTTCTCCTGTGGGTGCTCGTCATGCTGTATGTGAAACTATTTTTTCGGAGAGGACTCCAGCCCCACCAGCTCCTCTATCACTTTAAACATTGCGTCACGACTTCCTGCCATGGTTTCATTGGTTCTGTACTTGCCATTAATGACAAATGCCGGAACACTGCGTGCACCATAGCGTTTGGCAACAGCGCGTGCGTAAGCCAGTTTATTTTTAATCGCAAACGAATTAAATACTTTTAAAAACTTTTCGCGCTCAACACCAAATTTACTGAAGAAAACGGCCAGCTGATCTACATTGGAAAGCTTGTTATGCTTTTCATGGATTTCAATGAAAAAAGCCTCATGCATTTTATCCAGCAAGCCAAGACTTTCCGCCGTATAGTATGCCGCTGCATGTAGTGGCCAGCCTTTATTAAATTGTGCGGGTATGCGAACAAAATGCACATTAGCCGGTTTGTTTTTCAACCATGTTTTAAGGTGCGGTTCCAGTCGCCCACAATGAGGGCACCCATACCAGAACAACTCAACCACCTCGATCTGCCCGGTTGGTGCCACCGTATTTTGTGCCGGGTAAATTTCCTGATACTCTATCCCTGTTACAAAACTGGCTGTATCTGCCTGCAAGCTCATAACCGGTAACATAAACATACCGCACACGAATATCTGTCGTAAAAAACTCATGTTGTTCTCCTTAAAAATAGTCTTGTACAGGGCCTCATAAGCTTCCATATGAGTGCAGGCCCGTTAAAAACATATTAACACCAACAAATGCAAACAGGGTTACGAATAAACCAATCACAGCCCACCATGCCATTACTGACCCTCTCCACCCTTTAGTCAAACGCAAATGCAACCACGCTGCATAATTTAACCAGACGATTAACGCCCATGTTTCTTTCGGGTCCCACGACCAGTAACCACCCCAGGCTTCAGCCGCCCACATCGCACCCAACACAGTTGCTATGGTAAAAAATGCAAAACCCAGTGCAATGGACTTGTACATAATGTCATCCAGAACCCGTAACGTGGGTATCTGTTCCGGCTTTAATCCTGTATCTGATTTTTTTGAACCCTGAACCAGATACGCAACGCCCACCATAGCGGCAATGGAAAATGCCCCATAGCCTACAAAGTTTGCGGGTACATGAATTTTCATCCAGTAACTTTGCAATGCGGGTATCAGCGGCTGGATTTCATGTGCCTGACGATCAAATGAATACCATAACAGGAATGCAACCGCCGCACTGATCACTAATAAAACAAAACCGCCAAGTGCACGTGTTTTATAACGGCCTTCATAGTAAAGATAAATCAGTGCAGTAATGATTGAAAAAAGGATGAACACTTCATACAGATTACTAACAGGAATATGACCGATATCAGAGCCCATTAAATATGACTCACGCCAGCGAATCATTAAACCGGCCAGCCCCATGACGGTCGCAGACCAGGTTAACGCAGAAGCAACTTTACCGACGAATAGAGAATGGATATACAGGGCAAAAAAGTATGTCACTGTAGCCAGCACATACAGCGCGCTCATCCACATAATCGCAGACTGGCTTGATAACATGAATTTCAGGAAAAAATTTGTTTCCTGTAGATTTAACTGCGTTCCATACAACCAGACAGAAAACAGGCTGACCAGCCCCACAATAACTGTAAATTGTCGAAAAGGTTTCCAGCGCCAGCCGATGAACACCAGTGCAGGCAGACTGGCAAACAAAATACCGATCTCATAAGCATCCATTAAACCGACATACATTTGCTGAACGTAAACCGTACCAGCCAGTAAAACTGCCGCCCAGATCCAGTCAAGGACACCCAGTGTGCTTAAAAATGGGCGGGGCACCATTGAATCAAACATTTCCTGCTCTGTTACTGCCATGAATTTATCTTCTATCTGATTGATTATTAATTTGTTTATACCATTATCTACAACATGTAACTTAACACTATATTACCAATGGGCGTATCAAGCGTCCATGATTAAGACCACATATTTACAGGATAGTTTGACAATGCAATCAATGAATTTATAAAACAACTGCCAAGCGGCATGTCTTACAACAATTTAAGAAATTGTTGCTGAAATTTCTCGTACTCCAGATCAAAATCAAGTGATTGTCGATTACTGGTAGCCGCCATAATAATAGTTGTTTTTTCCTTTGAAGTATCCAGATAAAACCAGAGGCGCTTTTGATGAACATAAAACATAATAAACACCCCCAGGATCAACATGACACAACCCAGATATACAAGGGGTTTTCCAGGGGCGCGAGTAATCTGCAGGCCGGTGGACTCAATCTGCCTGAATGAACTGAGCTGAAAGTAATAGTCAGATGCATATGCAGGTACCGCACCCAGCTCGATAAATGCATCATTAAAAAATTGCTGATCGAATGCATCTGTTATTCCCTGACTCACATCAATACCTTCTTCCGCCAGAACCTCGGTATAGACCTCAATCAGTATATTTTGCAAAACACCAAGGTAAGCAGCACGCTTCTTCATGAATTCTGTAGCTGCATATTTTCTGGCCATTACCGAAAGTATTTTATTCAACTCGCCACTATTATAGTCAGCCACGATACTTTCCATCGACTTGACCAGCTGCTTTTTCAGTTCGTTTTTATTTACTCTGGCATTTTCCAGCGTTTGTGCTGCTACCGTTAAAATAATGTCATGTAATTTATTTTTATCCAGAAGTTTCTGTCGGAACGCCATAAATCGCTTAACTTCATTGTTTCTGTCCGCTGGTATCCATAAAGTCTTAAATCCATCATTCAGACTTTGGCGAACATCACTACGAAAGTACCAGCGACCATTTCGTTGAATGGGTTGCATGTAATTAATGTACTCATTTGCCTCGCCCGCTGCATTACGCAGTTTGAATAAGAAACTGGGGCCCTGATTAAAAAATTTCCTGTCACTTTTTTTATCCAGCGAAGGGATAATATTAAACATTCTGAAATCTGTTATTTCTATTTTCAATCTTTCTTTACCGGACTTGACGGGGGTTGTTGTAAACACCTCACCTTTCAACTTCCGGGGTTTGGATATTGCAGTTAATGGCCATGCAGTAATATCAATTAACGAACCACCATCACCAAAAGTTGCCTGATAGATAGCGTAGCCTTTATAGATCAGTGGGTGGTTAACAGCGATAGTCTGTTTTAGCGGCTTATCTCGCGTGCTGTCATGAATAATCAGGTCTGACTGAAATGATTTAGGCTGGCCTGTAGGATAATATTCAATCCTGAAGTCAGACACTTCAATGGCAAAAGGCAGCTCCTGCAAAACATATCCATTCTTGTAATCCAGTACAACAGCATTAATCGTACTGCCTTCGGGAATCGAGCGATTGCCACGAAATGAAAGTGCCTCGCCTGGTTTTAACCGGCTGACATCCGGGATTTTATCTACGCGCATATCCTGGCTATTGTCTATAGGCGTTATCTGACCCGTTTTAACTTTAATTTTCAGGCCAATATTTCCATCAATTAACCCCCCTACGCAAATTAAAACAATTGACACATGCGTGAAAATATAACCTAACCTGTTCACAATACCTTTCATTGATGCGATCAGGATAAAACCATCACTCTGCTTAATACGAAATTTATAAGCATATTGCTGTAACAAAAATTTCAGCCGTGATACCAACACATCAGAACTCAGTTCTGATGTCACCTCAGCTTTATGATGGAATGCTCGTAGTGATTTTTCCTTCGCATGCAAACGATAATTTTTCATGTCCCGCAACATTTGCGGTGCATTCCGGTAAATACAAACACTGGTAGAAATGACCAGAAAGCCAAGAATGGACAAAAACCACGCGCTGGTATATACATCATACAAGCCTATCGTTTCAAAAATATCAAACCAGAAGTCACCAAAACGAATGCGGTATTGGGTGTAAGCCTGATTTTGTAACAATACTGTACCGATGACCGATGCAATGGCAACAGCCACCAGCAATGACACTGCAAGGTACATGGAGCCCAGAAATTCCAGAAGTATTGCACTGATACTTCTTGTCTGCTTGTTGTGAGATTTGTTCATGCTTTTTTAGTTATTTAAAATTCGAATTTCTGCAACTCAACCATATAAAAAAAGGGTAGCTTCCTGGCTGAATACTCAGCTTTGAAACTACCCTTTTAGCTCAAGCCTGGTAACCGGACCGGCTTGAATATAACAGCTTAATGCAAACCCTGAATATAGGCTGCAACTGCTTTCATATCAGCATCGTTCATTTTGCCAGCAATATTCTGCATCATTTTACCTGCGTCATTTGAACGCTTGCCGGCACTGAATGCTTTCAACTGTGCAACCACATAATCACTATGCTGCCCTGCCAGTGACGGGAATTTAGCTGCCGCAATACCGCTACCATCTGGTGCATGACAACCAACGCATGCAGACAAACCTTTTGATGCTACGCCTGCACGGTAGATTGCTTCACCTTTTTTATATAATGCCTTATCTGCCTGGCCTGTTTTCACTGTATTGCTGGAATAGAACGCAGCGATATCTGCCATATCCTGATCTGAAAGCGCCGCTACCATTCCAAACATAATGGCATTATCACGTTTCTTTGATTTAAAATTCTGCATCTGTTTTATCAGATAACTGGCATGTTGCCCCGCCAGCTTGGGGTTTGCGCTGATTGTGCTATTACCATCAGCAGCGTGGCAACCTGCACATGCAGCTGATCTGGTTTTACCTGTATCTTTATTGCCAGCAGCGTTAACAGAACCGGTAACTGCCAGAGCAGCCATAGCCAGACAAGTAACAAAAATCTTTTTCATCTTGGGTGATCTCCCGTGCGCCCAGTGGGCCATTGCAACCTAAAAAACGTATGCCGGGCTGTCACCCGGAAAATAATGAGTGCCTTATATACCAGTGAAGAGGGCGGCGGTCAACTATCTGGCTGATTTATTCTATATATAGAGTGACGTCTATCCGTCAACATATGATAAATAGTCTTTTTAAAAACAACGGCTTGCGTTATCATTCCACTCAATACAACTAGATGCGTCTAAAATAGTGAATTCCTGCCATGAGCAAATTTTATCGACAAGCAACATTTCTGATCAGCGCCCCCAGTATCAAGCAGGCGGTACCTGATAAAGGCTATGAAGTCGCCTTCGCCGGGCGCTCAAATGCGGGCAAATCCAGTGCCATTAACACACTGACCGATATACGTTCACTGGCGCGCACCAGTAAAACACCCGGACGTACCCAGCAGCTGATTTTTTTCCGCCTTGATGACGACCATCGCCTGGTAGACCTGCCAGGCTACGGATATGCAAAAGTCTCTGAGGCGGTCAAAAAAAAATGGCAGCAGTATATGACTGCGTATCTCATTGAACGCCAATGTCTGCGTGGCCTGATACTGGTTATGGATATCCGCCATCCGATGAGCGACTACGATCAGGAATTACTCAGCCTGTGCCAACATGCCGAATTGCCGGTGCATATATTACTTACCAAGGCTGACAAGTTAAAAAAAGGCCCTGCAAACAATACCTTGTATCAGGTTGCAGCACAGCTCGAAAGCCTGGGTATTGAGGCCAGCTTGCAAACTTTCTCTTCGCACACGAAAAGTGGTGTTGATGACGTACACAGTGTGCTTGATGAATGGATGGATTACGCATAAAAAACCCCTGTTTCCGATTTGGGGGAGGAAACAGGGGTCAAGGTTTCCCAGCTTGGGGTTGCCGGGATTTTTCCACTCAGGGAGGTGAGTGGGACGTCTTATCGACATCAGAACTTAATAAGACTAATCCCGTCTAAAAAAGTTCATAGTTGTATTGTAAGTATTTCCAATAATACTGCAAGCCCTGTGATGACATTTAACAATTATTGATAGTCTATATTAGTAACTCGTCATATCTGCATAGCCGCACTGCTGATAAAAACCGATCCCGTTACTCCTGCTTGTGCAGGATTTACAACAGAAGTTGTTCTGGTTTACAGGCAAGGGAAAACAACGCGCTTGAAAAAAATCGGTGAGCGTTATTTATTCGCGAATGAATTCGCTCCCACACATGATTTATAAATTTACCTGATCTGGTTTAACGCTATGAAAAATCAATGTGCCTCATCCCAGTTCTTTCCCTGACCTACATCGACAATCAGTTCAACATCCAGTTCGGCGGCACTCACCATGCATCGGCGAATTTCAACGATCATTTGCGCTACTGTTTCAGTGCGCATTTCAAATACCAGTTCGTCATGTACCTGCATAATCATTTTCATGTCAGGTTGATTTTCATTCATCCAGTCATAAACATTAATCATCGCGCGCTTGATTATGTCAGCTGCAGTACCTTGCATCGGTGCGTTGATCGCTGTGCGTTCGGCATATTGACGTACTTGTGCATTACGTGAATTAATATCTGGCAGGTACAAACGACGACCATAAACTGTTTCAACGTAACCTTGCTCACGTGCAAGTTTTCGCGTTTCGTCCATGTATTTTTTAACACCCTGATAACGATCAAAATAGAGGTCAACATACTCTTGCGCAACACGGCGTTCTACACCCAGCTGTTTGGCCAGCCCGAAAGCCGACATACCATAAATCAAACCAAAGTTAATCGCCTTGGCAGAACGCCGCTGATTATCGGTGACGTCATCCCGATCAATACCAAACACTTCAGCTGCAGTAGCACGATGAACATCAATACCTTCTCTGAAGGCATTTAATAACCCGGCATCCGCAGATAAATGCGCCATTATCCGTAATTCAATTTGTGAATAGTCGGCCGCAACCACCGTGTAACCTTCAGGCGCAATAAATGCCTGGCGAATACGCCTGCCTTCTGATGAACGGATCGGAATATTCTGCAAATTAGGATCAGAAGATGACAACCTTCCAGTTGCTGCAACGGCCTGATGATATGATGTATGAACACGCCCTGTATCCGGGTCAACCTGCTCAGGCAATCGATCTGTATATGTATTTCGCAGTTTATTCATACTGCGATATTCAAGAATCAGTTTTGGTATTGGATAATCATTTGCCAGTTCCTGCAAAACCTCTTCAGCTGTTGAAGGCTGACCCTTGGGTGTTTTTTTCAACACCGGCAATCCCTGTTTTTCAAACAAAATCTGCTGCAATTGTTTTGGTGAACCCAGGTTAAACTCCTCACCCGCCAGCTCAAATGTCTGCGTCTTGATCTGCTCCATTTTATCAAGCAGCTCCTTGCTCTGGATTCGCAACATATTAACATCAACCAATACGCCATTACGTTCAATTGATGACAGAACAGGTATCAATGGCCGCTCTATCTCTTCAAAAACTTTACGCAAACTGTTCTGCTGTGACAGCTTCTGCCAGAGTGTTTGATGTAACCGCAAGGTAATATCTGCATCTTCGGCAGCATAGGGAGATGCCTGCTCCAGCTCAATCTGATTAAACGTCAGTTGTTTTTTTCCTTTACCGGCCACATCTTCAAAATGTATCGTTTTTTGCCCCAGATATTTTAACGCCAGAGAATCCATATCATGGCGACTGGCCGTACTGTTTAATACATAGGACTCAAGCATGGTGTCATAGGCAATGCCATTTAATGCAATACCATAACGCGCCAGTACATTCATATCATATTTAATATGCTGGCCAATTAATCGGGGAGTTTTACTTTCCAGGATCGGACGCAACTGCTGGAGTACCTGTTCACGATCCAGTTGATCAGGTGCACCTGGATAATCATGCGCAAGTGGCACATAGGCCGCTTTACCAGCCTCGGTTGCAAATGAAAGGCCAACAATTTCTGCCTGCATATAATCCAGGCTGGTCGTTTCTGTATCAAATGCAAATACGTCTGCCTGTTCAAGTTTTTTTATCCAGACATTTAATACATCCTGTTTCAATATAGTTTCATATTCAACGTCAATACCTGATTGATGCGCATCCTCATTTACCTGCGCACCTCCGGCATCAAGCTGTTCGGATAACCAGGTTTTAAATTCAAAACGCCTGAACCAGTTAATCAGTGCATCCCGCTTTGCTTCACCTATCACCAGATCATCAACCTTTTGATCCAGTTGCAAGTCTGACTTGATAGTAACCAGTTCACGAGACAATGGGATTTGCTCAAGACTACTACGCAGGTTTTCACCAATTTTGCCTTTAATATTATCTGCATTTTCTATAATAGAATCGAGGTCATCATACTCTGACAGCCATTTTGCAGCCGTTTTCGGACCTACTTTAGGTACACCGGGAACATTGTCAGAGGTATCACCAATCAGAGTGAGATAGTCTATAATCTGGTCCGGCCGAACACCAAACTTGCTAAACACCCCCTCTTCATCCATTGATGTGTCTGTCATGGTATTAATCAGACTGATGTGTTTATCAACCAACTGTGCCATGTCTTTATCACCGGTTGAGATAACCACCTTTTGATTCCGCACCGCAGCCTCGCAAGCCAGTGTACCAATAACATCATCAGCCTCAACTCCCGCAACCTGTAACAGTGGCAGACCCATATCGCGAACAATTTCCAGTATAGGCTCAACCTGCTGACGCAAGTCATCCGGCATCGGTGGTCTGTTCGCTTTATATTGCGGGTACAGGTCATCTCGAAATGTTTTACCTTTAGCATCAAACACCACCACCATGCATTCGGATGGATAATCTTTCATAAGTTTGCGCAACATATTTATGACACCGTAAATAGTACCCGTTGGCTCACCCTCGGCATTACTCAGCTTAGGCATCGCATGATAGGCGCGATAAAGATAAGATGAACCGTCCACCAGTATCAATGGACTGCTGCTTTGTTTAGACATGTTAATTCCTGAAAAAAATTCCGTTATGCGTCTTATTACGCTAAGCTATTATGACGCAATACGAACGTTACGTCTGCCGTTACGTCTGTAAAATCACCATCTTGAAGGAATTGATTATGGATGAAAAATTTAAGCCGATTCACCTGGGGTTAACGCCTCTGGATGACAGCAAGCTATCACGTGAATCATGGAAAATTTTTCAGATCATGGCCGAGTTTGTCGAAGGTTTTGAAAGACTGGCTAAAATAAGCCCTTCAGTCAGTATTTTCGGGTCTGCACGTACCCAGCCGGAAAATCCCTATTACAAACTGGCAGAAGAAATTGCCAATAAACTGTCTAATTCAGGGTTTTCAGTGGTCAGTGGGGGTGGCCCCGGTATCATGGAGGCTGCCAACAAGGGAGCCTATGCAGGCAAATCACCCAGTGTCGGCCTTAATATCCAGTTACCCCATGAGCAATCAGGAAATGGCTATCAGGATATTGGTCTGACGTTCCGTCATTTCTTTTCACGCAAGGTTATGTTTGTAAAATATGCATCCGCCTATGTCGTTCTGCCCGGAGGCTTTGGTACGCTGGACGAGCTGGCTGAGATCCTGACGTTGGTGCAAACGGGTAAAAGCCGTCGGATTCCTATTATTCTGGTAGTATCTTCGTTCTGGAGTAAACTGGTAGACTGGTTTGAAACAACATTGGTCGATGAAGGCACCATCAATGCAGATGATATGAATCTGATTAAAATACTGGATGACCCCGATGACGTCGTTAATGCTATTTTTGACCATTATGAAAAACGCGATATTGAGCTTTCCGCTGAAGAGCAGGAAATTATGCTGGAGTTATAGGATGAAAACACTACTGAAAACATTGATCATGACTACGCTGTTTTACAATACGTCGTTGCTGGCTGAACAAACTCCGAAAAAAGCAGTTGTTCCACCTCCCCCGGTCATTCCTGATGAAACCACAGATGGCCAGCGTATCAAGGCCGATGTTGTTATCCGTAAATTCAAGGACAAGGTCGTTGAGGAATATCGTATTAATGGCAATCTGTATATGGTTAAAATCACACCCAAATTAGGCAAACCTTACTACCTTCGCTATCCCGATGGAGAATCCGGCGGAGCCATTCGTCATGAATTACGCGATATCAATACACCTTACTGGAAGTTATTTGAATGGTAATGACTGAACTTTTCTAAAGCGACTGCTGTCTTAAAAATACGAATAAATTTTTATCAGGATGCACCTATGTCACGAATACTAAAACAATTTTATATCGCACTACTGCTTGGCATACTTTCAAGTGCATCATGGGCGTCTGTCGGCCCCAGAGTCGGAGAAACAGCGCCTGATTTCAGCATGACCGATCTTGAAAAAAAAGTTTACACCCTCAAAACATTGCGTAGCAAGGGTCACGTACTGCTGGTTTTCTGGTCTACGCGGTGCCATGTATGCCATGCGATGATCCCGCAATTCAAGAAAATTCACACACAATACAAGAATAAAGGGCTAACACTGGTTGCCATTAATGTCGGCTTTGAAGACAGAGACGATGTAGATGACTATGTCTTTGAATACAAATTGAATTATCTTGTCCTCAATGATGACGATCAAAAGTCCCAGATTGCCCAGAATTACCGACTGGTGGGCACACCGACCATGGAGCTGATCGCTCCGGATGGCAAAGTACTTTACCGTGGACACCGAATACCGGCCAATCTGGACAAGCTGATCGCTAAACCATAGCCCTGATCCGCATTACATCATATAATCTGCAGCCTCTTTGTTGCAGGTTATATGATGAACAAAACCATCCATTTTCTTGAAGCAGTTTCAGAACACAGTGGCCGCCTGGTTTCATGGCTGGTGCTGCTGCTGGTACTGCTGACGCTGAGTGTCGCGATTCCTCGCTACCTGCTCAGCAACGAATGGTTTCTGAGTCTGAATCTGCTATCCCTGGACTGGGCTGGAATCCGTAGTAGTTATAGCCAATATGTGAATGCTATGAATGATGGCATTCAATACATGCACGCCATTATTTTTATGTTTGGCCTCAGTTATGCAATGAAAGCCGGCGATCATGTACGCATCGATATTCTTTATCGCAATATGCCACCCGAACGACAAGCCTGGGTCAATATTATCGGTATGATATTGTTGTTTTACCCCACTTTTATTTTTATTTTTATCATGAGTCAGGGTTATGTATTTAATGCCTGGGGTATTCTGGAATCTTCTTCCCGGCCAGGAGGGCTGCCCTGGCTATATGCACTTAAAACCTTGCTACTTATCATGCCAGTGATGATGATATTGCAAGGTACAGCAACACTTCTGAAAAATATTCAAATCCTGAAAAACAAGGAAGCAGCATAATGGCATTATTGATGTTTGCCATTGTATGTCTTGTGCTGATGCTGGGCTTTCCGGTGGCATTTACGCTGGCAGGCATTGCGTTAATATTTGCGTTACTGGGCAGCTGGATGAATGTTTTTGACCTGGTTGATTTTCAGACTGCTTTCCTTAATGCCACCAGCAGCCGTATTTTTGGCATTATGCAAAATGAAACGCTGGTAGCGGTCCCTCTTTTTATTTTCATGGGTCTGATTCTGGAAAAATCCCGTGTCGCTGAAAATTTACTGGAGACCATGGCTGCATTATTTGGTCCACTACGTGGCGGGCTGGGATATTCTGTTATTCTGGTAGGTACGTTAATGGCCGCCAGTACCGGCATCGTCGGCGCCACCGTCGTTACGATGGGCTTATTATCACTGCCCACCATGTTACGGCGAGGCTATGACCCTGCCATTGCTACCGGCACTATCTGTGCATCTGGTACGCTTGGCCAGATTATTCCACCTTCGATTGTCTTAATCTTACTGGGTGATGTGCTTACCAATGCTGCCAATAAAGCAGGCTCTGCACAAACTTCAGTCGGCGAACTATTTGCAGCTGCGTTGTTACCCGGCTTGTTACTGGTCAGTCTGTATTTGCTATACCTGGCTTTCGTCGCATTTACCCGGCCTGATGCTATGCCGGCCATTCCCCTGGCAGAACGAAATGCCCGTTCACGCAAACAACTGATCAAGCAGGTTATGGTTGCGCTACTGCCACCATTACTACTGATTCTTTCTGTACTGGGTTCAATAATAAGTGGGCTTGCCGCTCCTACAGAAGCCGCATCAATTGGCGCAATTGGCTCTATCTTCCTGGCAATGACACAACGCCAGTTTAACCTTGAAGTGCTGCGTTATGCGATGCGGCGTACTGTTGCGATCACCAGCATGGTCTTTATGATTCTGATTGGAGCGACTATTTTCTCACTGGTGTTCCGCAGTTTTGGTGGCGAGGAGCTGGTCACTGACTTACTCAACGATTTACCTGGCAGCCGATTTACAGCGGTATTGCTCGTCATGCTGCTCATGTTCCTGCTGGGCTTTGTACTCGACTTTATTGAGATCACCTTTGTTGTTGTACCTATCGTCGCACCTGTCTTGCTGGGCATGGGACTTCATCCAACCTGGCTGGGCATCATGATCGCCATTAATCTGCAGACATCATTCCTGACACCGCCATTCGGATTTTCATTATTTTACCTGCGAGGTGTCGCACCCGACTCGGTACGAACTGAACAAATGTACAAAGGCGTGGTTCCCTTTATTGGCATCCAGATACTGGTGATGGCCTCACTGGCAATCTGGCCTCAGCTGGCTACCTGGCTGCCTGGAATTATGTTCTGAATAACAGTGCATACCTGGCTCACAACTTTTCTTTTTTTACCACTTGCGAAACTTTCCAGGGATTCCATTTATCCAGATAAGACGCACCATGAAAAAACTCCATGATATAGGCATAAGTTCGGACAATACGTAAAAATATTCCGGTATACAATGGTATTAGTGGCAAGAAAAATGCCAGCGCATAATCTTTCTTACGCAACGATGCATGTAGTAAAACACAGGCCATCACAAACTCAAGTACATTTGCCATGAAGTACAACAGATAATTAATTATAAATATATACTCCAGCACCGATGGGTTAAATATAACTATCTGCACAAAATATATCCACCATTTAACATCCAGTACCAGATTAAAAAATATATTTTCAGCTGATGCCATAAAGTTGGCAAAATTAAACCGTGCAGAAGGCAATAAAATATCACGATGCTTGCGCACACGAAATCGCACCATGGACCGATCCCATCGAAACCGCTGTTTTGCAAGGCGTCGAAAACTTTCAGGGACGTTGGTATAACAGACTGCCATGGGTTCATGCACAACACGAAAACCCAACTTGCGAATCTTCAGGGTAATATCACCATCAAGCCCGGGACCCACATCCCAGCCGTATAAACGCTCAAGCACATCACGCCTGAAACCTCCATGCGCACCTGCAATAATTCGAAGTATACCCAGCTCGGATGAAACGGTTCGCCCTGTTGATATGGACTTCATATACTCGATTGCCTGTAACTGTGTCGCCAGACTTCTTTCAGCATTGGCCACACGTACATCACCGCCCACTGCCCCGATCGTGCTATCCATATAAAATGGCAATAATATTGTCTCCACCGCATCCAGCGCCAGATGTGAATCTGCATCTATATGAACAATGTATTTACCTTTTGAATAATGAAAGGCTGTATTTGCTGCAGAAGCTTTTCCCCCGCGCACTTCATTACGAATAAAGCACTGTATTTTTCCCTGCTTTTCCAACTCACGACAAATAGTGGCCGTATCATCATCCGAGCCGTCATCCACAACAACAAGTTCAATATTTTTATAGGTTTGATGATTCAGTGATTCAGCCAACCGGGGTATATGCTTACCCTCATTCTTGCCAGGTACTATAACGGATACAAGCGGTCTTTCACGATACAATTGTCGACGCGCGCGCAAGTATTTACTCTTCTCAATGATCTTTTTCGGTACGTACAGAATGATGACAATAAAATCGAGAAATAAATAACGGGTCATGTCCAACAGGAAAAAAGGCCAGAAGTACGCCAGTATCTGTCCGGTACTCAGCCCTGCGACAAACTCGATAACATTCTCAATGATCATTTTTCAGGAAGCCTTCGAGAGTAACTTCAATATCCAGCTCCGCACGTAACGCCTCTATCTTCACTGACATTTCCGGCTTAAAATCAAGATTGCTTGCAAATAATGCCTGCAACCCTTCCTGTAATCGTTCAACAGCCCTGGCCGCATGCTCTCCGGAAGTTTCAGTCATTATCACAAAAAATATTGTTTCATTTCTGGCCGTAATCACGTCTGACTGACGCAATACCGTCTTGAATATCATACTTAATTCATAAAACACATCATGCGCCCGGCTACCCAGCTTGATATATAACTTATCCAGGTCATGAAAACGTATCATCACCAGTGAACTGGCCGATAATTTATATCGACTGATTCTTGCCACCTCTATCTGAAAAAAGTCCTGAAATGCCTGTTCGGAAAACAGATTTAATTCTGTATCAAGAATTTTGGTGAATAATGCTTCAAGACCATAATCAGCTGCATTCTGCCCTATTGCCGAAACGCTATATGCCTGTATTGTTTTTACCTCCTGGTGCTCAGGCTCTGATTCGCGACCACAGTTATAGCAGGACGTCGTGATTTTAGGGTCCTGAAAAGTATGACTACATTGATTGCAGTGATAAACAATTGATGGCTTATCATAGTCAACCCCAATATGCTTCAGTTCCCGTTCGCACTTGGGGCAAACAAGACGATCTCCTTTCCTGAAGTCAGAAATTTCTGCGGTATAGGCACACTTAAAGTGATGCACCAGTTCATCTGAATCAATATCATCTGCATTACATTGCGGGCACACTTCCTTGAAATTTAAAAATGCACTGCTGCAATGACCACAAAAATGTGCTCGCGATACAAAACGACCACTTAGTAAATGCTGACTTTCAAGAAATGATAACGTTTCCAGTACACCGGTATCGCGCTTACCAAACAAAGGTTCAAGCAACGGGTAAACATAGCCTGAGTTACGCCGTATGGTTGTCAGCGGTTCCAGCTCCAGATTCCGGCTGGTTATAATACGCAACACCTTGAATGCGATATTGGTATCACTGCCACTTTCAGCATTTGGTAAATGCTCTATCCATTGGTTGACGGGTTCAACTCTAGATGCCCACTCCTGCAGTATACGATCATCACAGCTGTTGCGGCTAATACAACCTTCTGACGCTGTAATAATCTCTCTGGGAATATCATCTGAATCTGTCAAAAAAACAACAGGTTTCAGATAGATCGCGGGTGACAAATTCCTTCTTATCCAACACAACTGATCCCACCCCTCTGTCCAGACACGCATATCTATCAACCAGAAGGCCACATTATTACTGTCAATTGTGCCGATCTCCTCCTGAGTTATTAGCTGTGCTCCTTCACATATCAAACTCGAATCTGCAGGCTGAATATAATAAGGCTGTCTCATTTCCCCCCCCTGACCGTCACTTCCATGCGGTCATACCGTTTCCATAAAGCCGCATCCTTGCTGCTAACAGGCACGAGGTGCACCCGCACCTGAGTCTCTACCGGGCGATAATGTACCCAGTCCCGCTCAGGGATTTCATTGGCTGAAGAAAATATTTTATTTATTCTGGCCTTACTTCTAACACCATCTGCAAATTTTATATTGACCACATTTCCGCGATGCAAATAACGCAACTGATCATTATCAAGATATGACTCAATTCGTACGGGAGCCTTGTCTGCTATCAATGTAACTAACGGCGCTCCTCGCGCACTAAATTCACTGACCTTTCGTTTAACAGAATGTATTACTCCATTGAATGGCGCGCCAATAACTTCAGCATAACAATCGGCAGGTAAGCGGCTTTTACCCTGCGCCTCCGTCAAACTGGCAAGCTGTCGCTTCTGTAATACTATCTTGCCCGTCAGTAGTGCTGCATCAGCCTTATCTTTTTCGAGATTACGTAACATACTTTCACGTTCAGACTGTCTCTGCTGACCTGTTTCCAATGCCCGCATTAAACTGAAATCTGATAATTTATTCTTTAATGCATATATGCTTTTATTCAGAATGCCGAGCTGCACCCTATTCAGCGCGATGTCATACACCATTTTCTGTAAACGACCATCATCCTCACGCTGACAATGTCGCGCGGGTGCAATCACTGCGATTAGATCTTTTTTGTTTATTTTTTGACCTTCCATCGACATCAGCCTGAGTATTTTTCCACCCCGGCTTGAACTAATAATTGTTTTTTCAATCTCGACAAAGCCCTTTTCTTTAAAATAAAAAAACCGTGCGCCGAAAATATAAATCACATAACCCAACACCGTAAGCAGAATTAAATAATAAATAATCTGTGTGATTCTGGGACGCACATTTTCAGGCGGCGCTCCCTCTGGCAAGGTGTTCATATATGTCTTTCTGTTGCGTAATTTCATTGCTTGCCCGCCCTGCTGATAAACGTTCTGAATGTATGAAGCGCGAAACGCTGTATACCTGAACGTTTCTGTAATACCTCTATCATTTTTTCAATGGCCCATTCATCAGCAAAATCATCAACACGCAATACAATTACAATTTTTTCCGGAGCAACATTTTCAAGTATTTTCTTCATGCGTCGTAAAATCACGTCTGCCTTACTACTACCATATGCCATGACATACACCCGGTTCACGTGCCTGCCTAGCCCAGCATATACAGCCTCTGGCCAGTGCACTGGCACAGCCACACTTAACAATCCTTCAGGTGATGTTTTACGTATAACTTTCAGCATCACCTGATACTGCTTAAGATAACTTGTCTTGTTCTGTTTATAATCATCAAATGTATGTGGTTCTATATCCAGATGAACAGCACCACTGATAAACGTCGCTGCGTTAACTGCTACAGCAGCCCCCTTGTGATGCTCTGAGAATACCCAACTATTTTTTCCAACGATACTTTCAATTTTTATTTTTTTATCTCGTGCACGAGCAATAAAACGATTCATCTTGTTTTTATCAACGGCCTTTCCTGCCGAGAGCAATACACGACTTATGCCTTTTGCTTCCAGAAAATCAAATATTCTGTCATTGCTGTATTGATTAAATCCTCTGGACCAGATATAGATCGATCGTTTTCCCGGACGTGCGCGATAACGTTTGGTCTGTAAGCTATTTAACTGAATTAATTTCGGCCTAAACTTGATCTGTGCTACCAGAAAGACTTCGTTAATACGTCTGTACAACTCCTCCTTAGCTCGTACCAGTTCTATTCCTGCATCCAGCACTGCACGCAGCCGTGTAACAGCCCCCGCTAATTGTATTTCCTGGTCAAGCTTCTTTTCTACCAGAGACCGCCGTATTCGTTCGTGCGCACGTAAGTAGCGATATTGCTGTTTTACCACTCGCTGCATTTGCTCATTAACTGATTGATAGGCGGCACGTGTTTGTGTCACTCTTTCCCAGGATTTTAAATCTGTTTGCTGGTCTACATAAGACAGGCGAATATCTCTGACTTGTTTACGCTTCTTCTCCAGTGGAATAGCAAAACGAACACCGGCAACTACGCCCTCAGCATTACTCCCCCCAACCGCAAACTCTTTACGTAAAAAAAGTCTGAGTCTATCTTTATCCCGATAACTGTTTTTTTCTCTTATCACCTGCTTTTCAAGTATGCCGATACGCTGCTGCATATCGTCTTTTCGGATCAACGCAATCACTGCATCAATATCAATATTAATTACGGGTAAATTGGCAGCCTGTTTTAAGGCCTTGTCCCAATATGGGTCGGAGTTCAGGTATTTCAGCTCCTGACGTAACAGGCGAATATCCTGCTCTGATACCAGCAAGTCATCCAGATAACTCCATGATTTGAAGTAAGACCGCCTTTCGATTTGATAAACCGGCTCCATCAGCTCCAGCTTCAGGCTCAACAGGCGTGATAACAAGCCTGCAAATGTCTGGCTAATCTGGTAGCGACGGCATCGGTATGTCAGTTTCTGCTGCGCTATCTGTGCTCGCATATCAACAATACGTGCCTGATGATCGAGTGAGCGTGCGCGTAATTTATTATCACGATACCCTGCTCGCAAAATATCCCATGATAATTCCAGATAAGCACTGGCGTCGCCGTCATTGTCTGTAATGCTTCTGCTGGTGTATGCACCCCGCACACTCAGGCCCCGGCTGCCTCTTAGCTGCTCGGCTTCGGCCTGCAATGCCTGTGCTAACTGTCCATCCGGGTGCTTAACATCACATTGTTGCGTCAAAACCTGGCTGGCATCATGCAACCCGCTGCGCTGATTCAGGGTGCTGTTGGTACGCTGATAAATCGTCCTTATCAACTGCCAAAGGTGATCGGCCTCATTATGAGCCTGAATATGCGGCTCTTCTGCTGCTGCAACCATTGAGGATGGCATCATAAACAGACTTAACAGCAGTAAAATTAACTTAAAGTGTGACAAACCTTCGCTACCTTAATAAAATTAAATAAAAAACAATTAGCTACATGCTAACGATGTTAAGTCTGCTCTATCCGTATAATTTTTAATATTCTCTGGATAATAGCGTCCAACTTCTGAAAAACTTCATTATAAATATAAAGTTAATGCCTTAAAGGAATGTATCAGGGAGATAAAAATATAAAGGGAAAGGCAAGCTCATTTAACCATAATCGCTGTATAAGCAACCAAAACCGGGGGAAATGCTATTCAGCAGAAAATAACATGGCAGCAAAACGTGCGCTTATCTGCTCGCTTAATTGCCCTTGTTCCTGCAATAACTGGCGCAGACCTTCGGCCTGCTGTTGTAATTCCTTCACCTGATTCGGGTCAAACAGGCTCATGGCAGTCTGAATAGATTCAATATCACC
>Ga0316206_1000772_pt1 | contig 36015 bp, 32 predicted proteins | sample 6monthpyrite_MG_FD_204942 | JGI IMG/M metagenome (GOLD analysis project Ga0316206, IMG submission 204942) | Microbial mat bacterial communities from mineral coupon in-situ incubated in ocean water Damariscotta River, Maine, United States -... | ecosystem: Environmental > Aquatic > Marine >...
AGGGGGAATGTTATTCTACACCTATTAAAAATATTAATAGTATCTATAAAGAGTTTAGAAAAAAATTTACTAAATCATTGTTCATCTATAGAGATTTTTCATTTTATAATGCTCTAATTAAGCGGGATATCCGGTTGGCAAGAGAAAAATTAATTGAAATAGAGAAAATCTTCGACTTTTTTTATGAATGGCAACGAAAAAATCGTGGAACTCTATTATTGTTAACGAGCTCATCTGCTCAAGAAGTAGAATTTCCTAGTATGGGAAAAAATTGGGGAAAATTTGAGATGAAAGGTAAGTTTTTGAATTTCAAAAAAGCGAAACTTATATCTTCTGTTTATGCCATTGGCAGCGGTGCTGAAAAATTTTGTGGGTTTTATAATGCAAGTGATATTCTTTCTAGAATACTTTGGGACCCAGACGAGAATAAATCATTACTTGAGAGGTTATTACCTATCCAATAATTCATTTTTTGTAATGAGATAGCTGGTTTTACAATAATCACAATCGACTTCGAGAGATTCTTTTCCGGGATCAAAGAGTTCATCATGATTTGAATTTATAAGTGATTTTAGGTTGAGTATCATTCTATCTCTTGAGCAAGCACATTTGAAAAAAACTGGTTTACTTGCCAAGTATTGAAAATTCAATTTTTTAAATTCGTGTATAATTTCTTTTTCTTCACTTAAGCCCTTGTTGAAGAGAAAGTTTAATTTTTCAGAAACTATTTTTTTATAGTCGAAAAGAGAAAGATCTTCTTCATCTATATTATCGACATTAAATTTTGGCATTTTCATATACATTAAACTTTGGTCACTTTTCGCAGAAATATAGACTTCAGATTGAACTTGATAGCTTTCTTTTAAAATTTGATTGGCAATATCACAGAGTCTTACTTCATTTAATTTTATGATACTAGTATATGATTTTTGCTCCTTGTTAGGGAATAATTTTGAAACTCTACAAATCCCTGTGATTGTATCGGGATAATTTGTGAATTTTTCAGGTAAGATTAAGGTGCGCATTTGTCCCGAGGCGTTGCTCTCTATCTTAAGTCTAAAAAAAGGTTTTTGAGAGTCTATATAAATTCCATAACCCTCGCCTGGCTTTAAAAAAGAGATCATTGGCTGAAAAGTTAGAATAAAGTCTCTTAAAAAACTAAGGCCATGTTGTCCCATTTTATTCATCAGAATGATGTCATGAATTATTTTTTGACCTTCAAAAAAATAAACACAGAAATTATTATTTTGGTCTAAAAAACTAAATAATCGACTTTCTCTTAACATAAAAATTCTACCCAAATTTGATTTTCACGTTGTAGGATTAGCATATTATTTTAACAATGAGAACAATATGCTAAGTGTCAGATTCATTTGCGAACAAAAAGAGCTTTATCAATTCCAGTTCGTGGAGAATAAGTCAAAAAAAATGTATATTATCTGTCCTAATCCGCAGCTCGCTGACGATATCCGCGGGCATATTATTGACGGGAGTGAAGTTGACAACTTTGAGTCTTTGACTATCTCAAAATTCGTTAAGGATGAGCTAGCAGAAACATTTGGACAAGAGATTTTACTAAAAAGAATACAAAAGGCTGATTTATTATTAATTTTGGGCTCAGCCTTTCGCACCATGTTTCCCGACAAATCTTATGAGTTATTTTTAAATGGCTTCAATTTGTATACAGAAATGAGAAGCTTTACTTTAAAAGAAGATTTAATGGATGAAATTTTGGAGCATTATAATGATGATCTTAAAAAGATTTTCATTATTTTTTGGAAGATCGTTGAAAATATGGGCTTAATTGATGAACAAAATTCCTATAAAGAATTAACAGAAGCTTATGATTCAGTCGAATATGAACATAATGAAAGTTTAATTGATCGCGAAATTGTTCTTTTTGGTTTTACTCACTTGTCGGGTACACAAATAGATTTTATTAAAGCTTTGAGTATAAAAAATAATATTTATATTCCCATCCCCTCTTCATTGAATGACTCTCTTGTCCGCTACGATTGGTTAAGTTGGTTAGATGTCGATATTGAAACAAAAGAAAAAAGCATGCAGCATATGGAGGAGTTAAGGGCGCTTAAAATTATTAGATTTACAAAAGGAAGGTTGCATGAGTTATTGAAAAACTTTTTTATAAATAATCCTCCAGTTAATCAATTTGATACTTTTTTAATAGGAAAAGGTTTAAGTTTTTATCAATATACTGAGCTACCTTTTAGAAATGTTTTTTTTAAAGCTAAAGCGGAGCTCTTTAGTAGTTATTTGAAGTTGGAGTTCACATTATTTAAAAGACTATTAGAAAAGGTCGCTTTTATTGAAGTGGATCAATTAGTCGAACTAATCATTAATAAAATTAAATTAGAGATGGAAAAAAAAACTAACAATAAAAATTTCAGAAAACTTAAAGTATTTTCTTTAATTAAAGAGGAGTTCGTTAATTACCAAAAACAATCGGATAACAACAACACTGTGCGTATGTTTGAACTCAAGTTATTAGAAAATATTTGTGAATTGAGGCTTCCGCGCAACTTCTTAGTTCCTATTCAAAGCAGTGAAAATAAAGTTCAAATTAAAGGGATTGAATCGTTAGATAGTAGTTTGGTTGAAAATACTAATTATCTCGTGGGCTCTTCGGATTACAAAACAATAAAAGATAGTGATGATCCCTTTCCTGAAGAAGTAATGGAAATCCTTAGAGCATACGGACCAGTAAGAAGAAATCGAATTGAGATCGAGCTGGTTAAACAAAAGATAGGAGAGCTGTTATCACAGAAAAATACTATTCTTTTTTTAGAAGATGGTTTTGAAAAATCTGATCCCTTTTGGGAGGAAATTTTAGCGAAATATACCCATGAAAATATTAAGTTAGGAGAAAATTCAAAAAGTGAAAGCATAGATATATTTAGAAGTCCAAGTTTAAAAACTCATTTTAATATCGCCCAGCTGAGCCCCAGTAAATTACAGACGTATATAGATTGCCCAAAAAAATTCTTTATTGAATATATTCAAAAAGGCAGCAATCCTCCTTTGTTAAAGACACATTTATTGCCTAATCAGCTAGGTAGTTTAGAGCATAAAATAATTGAAGAATATTTTAAGTTTAACAAAACGTGGTCCCCTAAGGTGCATGAGGATATTGTCGAGATAGTTTTAAGCGATTACATTTCACAAAATACTATTTGCTTAGATTCAATTAACTATAAAAAGAATACCGATGAATTAAGGCATCTTACAGAAGGAGTCATTAATTTACTTCTTAAAATTACACAAACTTTTTCTGCTTCTACTCAATTTGAAAAAGAGGTGAATTCTACCATCAACACAGTCAAATTTTATGGTAAAGTTGATTGCATTATCGATTTTGGAGATTGGTTGGGTGTTTTTGATTTCAAGAGGTCGAGTGCTAGTGTACCAACAAAAAAATCAGTTTTAGAATATGAAAAAGTTCAGCTATGGAGCTATCTTCGGAATTTATCTCTTTCTAAACCGGTTAAATTATTTGGATATCTCAATCTAAAAGAACTGAAGAAATCACTAATATTTAAAAATGGCTGTGATTTTGAATTTGACGAGTCATATCAAATAAAATTAGTAGATCTAGTTGAGGAGGTTAGTGTCTTGATTGAACGGTATAAGAATATTGAAGATGATCTCGTTGCAAGAATATTGTCTGATAATGAGTTTCCTGTCCATCCTGCCAATAACAATGTTTGTACATATTGTCGAATTTCTTCTCTCTGTCATAGGGGGAAAAATGTTTGAGCCCAATGAAGAACAGCGTTTGGCCATCGAACATACCGGTGGTATCTCTTTAAAAGCAGGTGCTGGTTCTGGCAAAACGTTTGTGTTGGTTGAGCATATTGTTTTTTTAATTGAGGAATTTATTGTTAAAAATCCGATTATAGATGAGGCTGAATTTGAAAAAAAATTCTCTCTTTATATCTCTGGTATCGTTTTGATGACTTTTACGAAGAAGGCAGCGGGAGAATTATCTATTCGGTTGCGCAATAAAATTCGAGATTTGAGCCAGGAGAGAGAGAATAAACAATGGGATATTATTTATAAAAATATTTCAAAGATGACGGTAGGTACAATTCATAGTTTCTGTTTTAAGCTGTTAAGAGGAGGACATTTTGTAGACATAGATCCTGATTTAACATTAATAAATGAGTTAGAAAGCAAAAATAAATTGACTCAAATTATTAATAATTGGCTCGAATTTAAGCTCAAGGACGGTGATTATGCTGAGAGTATAATTGAAGATATCTATGCGAGTAGTGAGCGCGTTATCCAGTCATTTTGCAGAATCTTTTCATTGCCTGAGTTACGTATGGTGTGGAGAACGCTCGATGTTGATGAAGTCGTTGATAAAAATATAAATGATGAGTTTATAAAAACATGTCAGCAGATTTCTCTAGGGAAAATAATTTTCCTAGAAAATGAATTGTCCTTGTTAAAAGAAGAGTTTTCAAATAAAAAATGGTTTTTAATGCTGTCGCGGCTCGCTAGTTGCATTAATGGGAATATATTTAAAACTAGTGAAGATTTTACATCCTTGTTGAGTCTCTTTAACGAATTTAAGGGCGCTCGTGGGCCAACTAAAAAAGATCCTGAGTCCGCTATTTTGTTATGGGAAGAGCAAAAATTATTTAAAAAGCTCATAAATGATAATGCACCAGACTTTTTACAGTTTTTCGAAGATAACACTTTTTGTAAAAAATGGATGTTGGCGCTTAGAGATTTATACGATTATATAGAATTAAATTATTTATCGATAAAAGGAATCACTTTCTCAGACCTAGAGTATTACGTCATGCTCGGTTTAGAAGATGAGGAAACCAAAAATAAAATACGAAAATCCTACAATTATCTTATTGTTGATGAATTTCAAGATACTTCAGAAGTTCAATTTACAATTCTAAGCCGCCTAATAAATAACGATTTTAATAGAATGTTTTGTGTCGGTGATATAAAACAGGCGATTTATGGGTTTCGCGGCGGAGAAGTTTCTCTCTTTCAAAAATTTGATTTCCTCGCTCCTCAATCACTTACGTTAAACAATAATTTTAGAAGCTATAAAAAGATTGTAGAGTTTAATAATAGTCTTTTTGATTATATCTTTCCTCTTGGCCAAAACTATGAAGGACAAGATTTTTTTAAAGTTGAGGGGCAGAATCAAAATCCAATAAGTGAAAGTACTGGCGAGGTGATAATGCTTCGGCCAGAGTTATCCCATTTAGATAATTTAAATGAGTTCACACTTAGTAGTTCTGAAATGTCTCGTATTGAAGCTGAAACTATAATAAAGCACCTTCATCAAACAGCGGATAAGAGTGAAAAGGTATGCATCCTATATAAAAAACTTACGCCCTTAAAATTTTTGGTACCTCTCCTTATTAAGAATAATTTGTCTTTTACCGCACAAATTAAGATCCCTTTTCTGGAAGACCCTATCCTAGGACTTTACAAAACTTCTCTCGAATATTATTTAAAAAATACTGTTGAAATCCAAGAAGAGGAAATAATTTTTTCTTTATTTATGTTAAAGGGTCATTTAGATATATTAGGTTTTGATTTTGATCAGGAGCAACTTCTTTATGCGATTACTAAATTTAGCAATAACATACCTCTACTTGGAGTTATGAATAGTTTCAATAGTTTCATTTTTTCACTAGGTATTGCTACCGCTAACTATGATAATACTTTAGTCTTATTAGAGTCAATCTCAAATTTGGCCTTTGACGACCCAGAATCAATACTTATAACTATTAATTCTGAATCTGCTAGACAATATTCATATGATTTTCAATATGGGGATACTCCAACTGATATTCGTATCATGACGACTCATAGTTCTAAAGGTCTTGAATTCGATCACGTTATTCTTGCCGGGATTCATACTAATGGAGGAAGATTATCAAACAATGAAATGTTTGGTAGCATTCCTGGCAGTTTTTTATGGCGTAACAAAAAACAATCCCATAAACTTTTTAAAACTCCATTCTTTATTTTTGAAAACTTATTAGAAAAAAATAAGGAATTTGCAGAAAATAAAAGACTTCTCTATGTCGCTTGCACTCGTGCTATCAAAAGTTTAGTTTGGGTGAATATTGAAAATGCGAAGGGACCGGCCATTAAGGATAAAAACAGCTGGATCAATGCTTTGCGGAAATTTGTCGAATTAAAGAATTTTTCAGTTACTGAATTATCTATTCCGATAAACATTTCAGGAGGGACTACAGATCAATCTCCTGCACCATTATTTCACAACGATAATGTGGGTGTTTTTACAAAATCAGATAAGGGTCAATGGGGAGAGGAGCTTGCATGTTTTTCTGAAATCTCTGTAACCAGGTTTACTACGATTGTTGATTGTCCAAGGAAGTTCTATTTAAAAAATATATGTAAATTAAATGGTGACGAATTTAGTCAAATCAATAATGCTCAAAATAATATTGATGAAAATAATTTTGTGAAGGAGCAGTTTGAGAGCAACGGACTTGAGGAAGAAAGTTTAATCAAACCTGGAGCTATGGAGCGAGGTAGCTTTATTCATGAGCAAATTTATCGCGCTTTAACTCATGAATTAATTATCCAAAATGAAATTAATGATAAAGTCGACTTAATAGCAATTGAATATGCCATTAATCAATTCAAGGATCTTGGAAACATTTCGGCGATTTATGCAGAAGAACCTATCAAATTTCCAATGTTTGGCTATATGCTTTCTGGGACTCCCGATCTCGTTATTGAAAAAATAAATACTTCTTTTGAAGTTTGGGATTTTAAAACGGGAAAAACTAGACCTGCGAATGAAGAATCATATTGGTACCAATTGTATTGTTATGGCTACTCTTTGTATTCTCGTGGAATGATAGATCAAAATGCTCAACTTGTTTTTTCATTGATCTACGTTGATCAACAAATCAAACTTTCTCAAGAATTATCTATTTCAGAAATAAGTGAGAAACTCTTTTCAGCTTGGAAAAAATTAAATGAATTTGATCAAGTAAACCTTGATCATTGTGATAAATGCCAATATGCAGGTATCTGTGGTACCTAGTTGCAGCGCCTTGCACCTTAATTACCCTGTGATAGAATAATGCTAATGAATATTATGGATGAAATTCATCATTATGTGCAGGAAGCCTTATGTATAAAAATGTTAAAAAAATAATTTTTTTAATAACTGTCCTTGCTCCTTATCTCACTTCTTTTTCAAGTGAAACAGATGCTTATGATTTTTCTTGGCTCGATCCAGATAAAAAAGTTTATGTTTTACAGAACAGAAAATACCGCAAGGTAGGAAGGGCACATATAAACTTAGGTATTGGAAAAACAACGTCAGGTGCATTTGTGGACGCTACTTCCCTACAAGGAAGGTTTGGTTACTTTTTTACTGAGAATTGGGGTTTCGAGTTTCTTTATGCAAAAAATAATGGTGATGAGAATGATACGTTTATGGCAGTAAAAAATAATAACGGTTCTAGTGCGACACCCTTTAGAAGGATTGTAGATAATTACATGGGCTTTATGGTGCTGTGGTCTCCATTTTACGCAAAATTTAATACATTTAATAAAATTATCTATATGGATTGGATACTTGGGGCAGGGCTTGGAAAGTTAGAAGAAAGTAATAATAGGAATGCAATCCAACCAGCCGCCACAGGTACTGAGCTAGATATTATTGAGTCCCATACAACATATGTTTGGGGCATGGGCCTAAAGTTTTACCTTAGCGAAATTTGGAATGTTCGAGCAGATTTGACTGGCGTTCATTACAGTGCACAGAAAGCCATTAGCCAGGCCAATTCAAATGATAAACAATGGTATACAAACTTTGATGCAACCCTCTCTATTGGAATTAATTTTTAAGGAATGGATATGAAAAAGAATACCATTCTATCGATGATAGTTTTAATGCATGTTTATGCTTTTTCTCAATCATATGGTGCTGATTTACCTAATGGAAAAGGCATGAAAGAACTTCAGAATTTTCCAAAAATAGCAAAGATACTTATGAATAATGGCATGTATTTTACGGCCGTACCGTTTATAAAAGAATATATTTCTAGTAAAGAGGATATTAATACTAAACAAGTTGATCAAATCATTGATGAACTTGTTACATTTGTGGGAGTCAAACAATTTGAAATCCTCCCAAAAAAAATATTAGCTCGTTCAAATGCTCCGATAATACGTTATATCTTGGCCAAAAAATTATTTAGACATAAAAAATATTCGCAGGCGCTAAAAACATTAGAGCAAAAAACTCCCGAAAATCATAGCATTATGCCATTTTCGCTAATGCTCAAAGGTAGTATTTATTCTGTATCCGGAAAATATAAAAAATCTATCAATAGCTTTAAAAGGTGTATTGAAATATCCAACAAACAACTCTCAAATGTCTTTAATAAAGTAAAAAAAAGGCAATTGGAGATCAATCGTGATTCTTGCTTGGTTGGTATTGCTCGATCTCAATTTGCCAATAAAAAGCATGGAATAGCGCATTTAAGTTATTTAGATCTTTCTAAAAAATCCCATCTCTGGCCGGAAATACTCTTTGAGGAGGCATGGAATAGCTTCTATTTAAAAGATTATAATCGGACTCTCGGAAAATTAGTAACGTATAAGTCACCTTTCTTTTCTCATATATTCAATCCAGAAATAGCTGTTTTGAGAACTCTTACTTATTATAAATTATGCTATTGGAATGATGCTTTAAAAGAAGTTGAATCTTTTTATAAGAAATATGAGATTGAATCTAAGGGTATAAAAAAATTATTAAAAAAACATGGTGCGAATTATATCTTTTATTATGAGGCCGCTAAAAAACGATTTAAGGGAAATGAAACTAAAAATATTCTGTATAATAGAATCTTACACTCCATTTCTAGGGATTCTACCTTTCAAGAGCTTTTTGATACCTATATTGACGGTAGGGCAGAGGCACAAAAATTGAAAACCTTAAACCGTGGTGGTACCAAGAGAGCATTGGAGGTCGCCTTAAAAGAGGCGCTTAATATGCAACGAAATATACTAGGCGCCTATGTAAGAAAAAATATAAAGTTTCATTTGAGACAATTGGATAAAGCCTTTCAAGGTATGAGTTATATTAAACTCCAAGTCATTGCATTAAAGAAAAGGGAACTATACGCAGAAGGTAAAAAAGTAGCATTAGAACGAGCACGAGGTGGAGTTGAGCAATTAGCGCGTAATGATAAACAATACTTTTGGAATTTCGTGGGTGAATTTTGGGCCGATGAATTGGGTGATTATGTCTTCGCTTTAGAGTCTGAGTGTAAAAGATGAAAATTATTATTTATACTTTATTTGTAATGCTCTTTTCAATGAATTTATCTAATGCAAATGAAAATAATATCTTTGAGAGACGAAAGAAACTCATATCATTGATTGATATTGAGTTAGCTGAGGTCATCCGCTTAAATGGACAAACAAACGCAAGAAATCCGGGGTTATTATTGAGGATGGCAGAGTTGTTGTTGGAAAAGGCACGACTCGTTAAAGAAAATGAAAACTTGAAATACTTAACTCTAAGTCCAAAGAAGAGAAGAATCACCAATAAGAAAAATTTTTTTAAACAATCACGTCAGTATTTTATTAAAGCACAAAATACTGCACAATTAATATTAAAGCGTTTTAAAAAATTTAAACAAATGGGTGATATATATTATATCTTAGCGTTTAATGAAAGAGAGTTTGGTCGTGAAGATCGAGCAAAAACATATTTTTTGAAATCCATAAAAAAATCCAAAAGAGGTAGTGAATCTTATAGGAGGAGTAAATTAGCGCTTGCTGAAATATATTTTAACAAACAGAAATATAAAAAAGCTCTACCCCTGTATAAAGACTCCCTGGCAGGAACTAAGGATAAATGGTGGACTAAAGATGCCATTAATTATGCCTGGTGTTTATTTAATTTAAGAAAAAAATCTCAAGCGATTAAGGTGATGAGAGAAGTTTATACTTTAAGCAAAAAAAACGATTATATTGACGTCTCTTCTCTAGCTGGAAGGGACTTGGCGCTATTTTATAGTTCATCTGGGAAAACTACGGCCGCGGTTAAGTTTTATAAATCAATCGGTGGTAATGTATCTGCCAATCTAATCACAGTAGGAAAACTTCTTTTGGACCAAGGAAAGTTTTCGAGTGCAGAAAAAACCTTTGCAGAGGCTGAGAAATATTCCACAAAAGATTTTGACAAGATTGAAATTTATATGAGTTTGTTAACTCTATATGAAAAATTTGGCAGGGTAAAAAAACATCTAAAAATTGCCAAAAAATTATCTACGCTAAAAGAGAAAGGGAAGTTAGACGTAACTCAAAGTGAAATTTTAATTTATCAAATAAAAAAATATGCATCTCTACTGCAAAACCAAGTGGTGGGTAAAGTCTATCGCCATCAAAAAAAAACTAGAATAAAAAAGGCAAAAAATGCAGTGGCGTATTTTTTATTACTGAAAAATATAACCCCAAAAAATGCTTATATGCGAGATTTTCATATAGCTGAGACATACTTCGCCATAGGCTATTATAATACAGCAGCTCCGTTTTATTATGACTCACTCCTTGGTGCCACAGCAAAAAGGGATAAGAAGTTACGCGCCCTTGCCTTAAATGGTTTGACCATATGTCTCTCAAAGAAGACGATAAAAAAATCGATACAGGATAAATTTCTTATCCCTGTATATATAAGCAATATCAATAATAATCCAAAATCTAAAGAATCTTTTTCAATATACCAAAGATTATTTAGTCTTTATCTTATGCAGAATGATATGAATAATGCTGAAAAAATACTCTATCAATTTAAGTCATCATTTCCTGGCTCTGTTAGTAAACAAGAGGCCATGCTTGCGCAAATTATGGATTTCTATAAAGACAAAGGTGATACAAAACAAGTTAAAAGATGGGTAGCTAAGATAAATAAGGGTGAGTTCAGAGTAAGTAAAAAATATATCAAAAAACTCAAGATTCTATTATTAACGATGCAATTTGAAGGTGTAGAAAAAGCTAACTCAGTCGGAGATAAGAAATTAGCACTTCGTGGTTACGTAGAAATTTATAAAGATGTAAAAAGCTCAAAAGATGCGAAGAGAAATGCTGCCTATAATATTTCTATTTTGTTTCATGAATTAGGATATGCGGAGAAAAATTATTCTTGGAGTGAGAGAGCTTTGAGTGAAATGACAGGAAAGGAGGTGAGAAAATTTTCAGGATCATTTTTAACTATGGCCGGAGATCTTTTTAATCGCCAGTATTTTACTCTGTCAGCGAGTCTTTATAAATTGGTCTTTCATAAATTATGCCGAATAAGCTTTAAAGATAAAGCTATCTTTTTTAAAAATGCGATTGTTACGTATCTTGCTAACAATAAAATAGACGAGACAAAAAAATTAATTCGCAAGGCTTCCACCTGCCATATGCCAAAAGATATAATTGTTGTCGCAGAACTTGATCTTTTAAAAGCATTAGGTGAACAAAAGTATTGGAATCAATTTAATGACACTATCAATAAATTATCAAGATCAAAAAAATTATGGCCAAGATTGATTAGTCATATTGATAAGTTAAGGAAAGTTTATGAGAGCTCAGGACAAAATAAATTAGCACTTAAGTTGAAAAATAAAATTTTAAGGTATTATAAATATTCTCTTAATAAAAATTATAGTATCCCTCTTGAATCACTAGATATTGTAGCTGCCATTAAGTTTAATCAATTACTTCATTATGAAAAAAAACTAGCTGGCATAAAACTGACATTTCCAGAAGAAAGATTTAGCAAGAAATTAAGTCAAAAGTTTGATGTCTTAACTATGTTAACAACTAATGCTCTAGAGATACTTAAAATAGGATCGGGGAAAGGTATCGTCGCAAGTTATAATTTTCTGGTAAGAAACTATGCTGCATTAGTCAGAGAGGTTGAAACCTTTACTCCACCAAATAAATCTGAAGGGTATATAAAAGGTTTTAGACGTGGCATGAGAAATAAAGTCATTAATCCTCTTAAAAAACAATCTTTAGATTATAGACGAGAGGCAAAAAAACAAATCAATTCTAGTCAAATCCTATCGAAAAATAATTATCAATTTTTAAATAATTTAAAACTACCATTTAATATCGAATACATATCTTCCTATAAGGGAATTATTATGGACAAAGGGGGACGAAAATGAAAATGGTTTTCATTTCTTTAATGTCTATTATGATATCCTGTGGATCGAGCTCTCCTACTACCTCAGATGAACTTTCTGGAGTTAATAATGAAGATTTTCTGCCTAAATCGGAAGTTATTTACAATGTTCAAAAAGATTATTATTTAGATGACTTTACACAAATCGATTCTCTAGGGAACGAAACTGTCGCCAAAATGTCTACGGATAAGATTCAAAAGTTTGAAAGTAGTGAAGACATTTTGTTACAAGGAATTTCACTCTGCTATGCAGGAAAACAAAGTCGCGGTTTAAAAAAATTAAGAAATATTTATTCTTATTATAAAAAAAATTCAAGCTATTGGAATCAAGTTGGGACCTGTTTTTTATTAAAAGGCAATAAACGTATGGCCTTACTCTTTTATAATAAGGCAAGGGGATTAAGTAAAAAGTTTACACCATCATACAATAATTTAGGGGTCATCTATCAGCTGAACTCTGAAGATCAAAAGGCATTAGTTGCCTATAAAAAAGCAAAAAAGGTTAATCCTTTTTCCTTAACACCTAATTTTAATATTGCTCAATTGTATTTACAATATGGATTTGTTCAGGATGCAAAGAAAATTTTAGACGGACTTTTTAATAATGAAACTTCTGATATAGATATTCAAAGTGCTCGTGCATTTATTTTAATGTCACAAGGAAATTTTCAAGAGGCCAAAAGTACTTACGAGACAATCCCTCGCCAACAATTTAGCAAGGCACAGTTTGGTATTAATTATGCTTTGACACTAAAGTTCTTAAATTTAGATGCACAGGCTAGATCTATTATAAAAAATATAAATCGTAAGACTCTCAGTGAATACACGGCTTATTATAATAATGCCAGAATTTTTATAGGAGAATGAAGTGAAAAAATACTATCTATTTATCATCATATTCTTTTTTTCCTTACTCGTGAATGCCAAAGGAAGTGGAAAAATCATATATAAGTATAAAAAATTTGAAAAATTTGATTTTGAAAATTTTTCTATCGATGGAGGAATTGGAAGTCCAGGAGACTTATCTATCAATCCTCGACTTAGCAGAAATTTTAAAAATAAATTGCCTTATAGAAAAAATTTTAACGACAAGATTAGAAAGTCTATTGAAAGTATTCGTTAGAACGGAGCGTATATAGTGAGTTTAGAAACAGGGAATGAAAATAAATTGTACGAGCTTATCCCTGAAGGAAAAGGGCAAAAGGGGCATGTTATCAAGCGTGAGAGATGCCTTATCGGAAGCTCCGAAGCGTGCGATATTATTATTCGGCATCAAAGTGTTAATGCAATTCATGCTGTACTTGAAAAAAAGGACAATTTTTTTAAAATCTACGATATGCACAGCGATTCCGGGACATTTATAAATGGCACTAAAGTTGTCGCTGCGGAACTTAAATTACAAGACTCCATCATGTTTGGTACTTATGTTCTTAAGTTAAATACCTATAACCCTGAAGATTTACTTCCTCCAATTTTAGACGTTCTAACCCCTACGGTTGAGGAAACATTTCCTATCTTGCCAAAGTCGGCGCCTAATCGCCTCGATGAGGATCAAAAAATACCAATTGTTGAGTATCCCTTAGCAAAAGACCCAAGGGCCGAATTTAGTGAATATATTTTTGAAGATGCAGATAATATTTATCCGATATTCAATTACCAAATAAATCAATCTTCAGTCGAAGTGATTATCTTATTTGAAGGGATTATATATTCGGTAGACTTTTTGCCTTTGGTTGATGGTAAATATAAGCTCGCTGGTAGTAGGCCCGGTTCTAACGACGTAGAGTATGCTTATCTAGGAAAAAACGAAAAGTTAGATCTATTAGAAATTTCTGATTCTAAAGTATTGATTCACACTTTATTTGGTTATGAATGCTTTCAATTGTCAGATCAATCACATCATGAAAAAACAGAAGAAATGATTTTTCCTCTAGAAAAAGACGATATTTTAAGATTTTCTAAAGGTAGTTTACAAATTTTCGTTCGCTTAACTGAGAAACCTCCAAGAGTGAAATCCGCTCCTCTCTTAAGAAGAGAAGGGGATCTAAAAAAATATTTATTAATAGTATTTTTATTTATATTTTCCTTTCTGATTATTATGTCTTCTATAACTATTGATGAAGAAATTGAAAAGGAAAAAATTCCTGAAAGGATTGCGACTATTTTATATAAAGAACCTTTGACATTATCTATAGAACGTTCTGTTGTGAAAAATAAGTTAGCTCCTAAAAAAATAATTATGAAGGCTCCAACGAAGAAGGTAGAGTTAAAGAAAGAACCTGAAAAAAAGTTGGTTTTAAAGAAAACCGTGGAAAAGTCTAAGCGACAGGCCAAAAAGAAAAGGGTCGTGGCACCTGCTAAAAAAGTTTCCCCTAATAAATCTCGAAAAAATAATATGGCCGCGAGAGTTAGAGCGAGTGAAAAAGCTAGGAAGGCAGCTAAAAATATTGTTAAAGCAAAAGCTGCCAGTAATTTGAGAAAATCTAACCGCCCAAGTAAGGCAAAAGGTAATATCGATACTTTTAAATCTTTTGATTTTTCAAATTCGGTTAATAGTTTACTCGCTAAAGGTGGTACTACAAAAAGTATCCAAGCAAAAAAAGCCACTAGTCTTGATGCAAACTCCTCAACCTTAGAGGGTGCAGAGAGTGCTACCCTAAAACGTGCTAAGGTCAGTAAAAATATAGGCTCGTTGGCGGGCATTGCAAAAGGTAAGCTAGATGCCTCTACAGGTACCACAGGTTTGGCAAAGAAAAAATCCATTTATACAGCAGGGATGCCTGGTAAAACGGTGGTTAGGGGGGGCATGGACCCAGATATCATTAAGCGTATTTTGCGAGACCATATTCCCCAATTTCGCTTTTGCTATCAAAGTGCTCTCGATGATTCAACTAAGCATTTTCAAGGCGTAGTGAAGCTTAACTTCACTATCGGAGCCTCTGGTCATGTTAGCGAGGCCGGTGCTAGCGATGTCAGTGGTGCGATGCCAGCATCGGTACGAAATTGCGCAAGAAATGTCTTGCTCGGTATAAAATTCCCAGAACCAAAGGGTGGAGGTCGTGTTGGGGTTAACCAGCCAATCAGTTTCCATCCAAAAATTAGGTAATAAAGTAGGGTTTAAAAAAGGGCCATTTAAGTTTACATTCCTAAATAGTTATCTCTTTAACAAAGCTTTCGATTAGTGTATTGCAAGGTGAATTTGACTCAACAATGTTCAGGTGTTTTTTTAAGTATTCTCTTTTTTCAAAAGCCAACTCATTTAAATCAACACGTCTTTTGTCGTTCGACAGTGGGAGTTGAGTAATACTTGAATCTCTAACTAGATCGAGATATGCATATTCAAAGGCTTTCAACTCATGACCCATAAAATACCTCGAATAATCATTACTGTTTGAAAATACAGCACCAGTAAAAAAAAGTAATATAGGTATTAGATATAATTTACTTGGTTTTTTCATTTACATAAGCCTAATGAGTTTAGGGCCTCAATCACTCCGTATTAGTATATTTTTTTGTGAAAATAGTAAGGTAGGGCGAAGCGGCTCACCATTCAATTTTTACATTTTGAAATAACTACGTGGTCTCTAAATTATCATTTTCAAATATTGTCTGATTCTTACTTCGGAACGCAAACTTATTAAATTCAAAGGTTTATCGGAGCATTATTCGCGTCAAGCATTCGGTGTTTTTTTACTCTTCACCGAGGACGACAAATTTATAGGATTTGTAGCCGGCAGCGGCACAGGTATACATGATTTTTTTAATATAGCTATACTTCAGACTTTTATCGAGAATGAGATTGGCCACTCCGGAAAATGGTTTCGCCTCTTTGGAAGATTTTTTAATTCGTTTCACCAAATCTTTTTTTCTGACCAGTTCGTTGAAGAGTGGAATGATTCTTTTGCCATTTCTATCATAGGTTCGTCTGGGGAGTTTTCTTGTATTTAAAACGACTTTGTCATCTACATAAATTGTCTCAGGGGTTACTTGAATCATTACCCCGGATGTATTGATGGATTGGGAGGCAGATTTAGGTAATTTTAGCCCTTTTGGAACATTTAGGATAATGCCGGATGAATTATAACTTTTTAGCAAGAAAACGAGCATGATAACGAGAATGTCTAAAAGAGAAGTTATATCTAGCTCCATGGGAGCCTTGGTACTTCTTCTTCTCTTTTTCCTTAAACTTTGAGAAAGTCTCATTTTTTAAGTCCTTTAACTACCAATATTTCCAAATACTATTTTGTTAAATAAGGTATTGATTTTGACATCGACACCTGCTTTGTCCTTCTTATAAATTGCATCATCCGTTTTATTGAGCATTCTCACGGCGTCCATAATTTTAACAATTTCTTCATAGGCCAAATCAATGACGGGAATTAAGGTAACTGATTGCTCATGTTTAAATCTTTTTTTGAGATTGACCAGGTAGGTGTGTAGTGACTCGTAATCGTATTCACCGCTTGCCGTTTTAGAAAATATCTTTTGACGTCTCTCTGGTATGCCGGTGTAAACGGAGAGGCCTCTTGTACCAATTTTTACGGTCAATGCTAATGGTTTTTTGTTTTCTTTTTTAGGAGTTGAAACGATTGGAACATCACTTTCAATCTCAAATATTTTAATAAAGTTTGCGGACATTAAAAGGAAGAAGATAAAAATAAATACCGCATCTAAAATAGGAATTAGATTTGGTTTCGTTACCTCTTTTACTTTTTTACGTCTACTTGGTGGCCTATACAAATGGAACTCCTAAGATTCTTTTCTGGTACCAAGAATATCGAGAAGCTTTACAGAGTATTCATCTACTTCATTAATTATTTTCTCAGATTTACTTTGTAAAAAAGTATGAATCATCATTATCGTTATTGCCGCCAAGAGACCTAGGTATGTGGTGTTCATAGCTTTGGATATACCGGTCGCCAGCAGTTCCGCTTTCTGCGCTGGATCGGCTGCGGCAACGGCACTAAAAGATTCGATAAGTCCTTGGATGGTTCCAAGTAATCCAAATAATGTTGAGATATTCGCAATCAGTTGTAAGTAGTTAAGCCTTAATTCTATTTTTGGAATAACTTCCAAGGCCGTAGCATCTATTGCATTTTGAATTTGCGCTGGTCCTTGGTTTGATCTTTTTAGCCCACTTTTCAAAACCTTTGGCAGCATTGCTAAAGAGCCAGAGCAAACTCTTATGGCGCCTTGAATATCATTTGAGAGAATATACCTTTGCAGCTCATTCATGAAGGATGGTCCATCGACATCGTATTTAAAAGATAATTTATTAAAACGCTCTAGGCTGATCGCTACGCCAACTCCCCATATTATTAAAATTACCCACATAAAGACACCACCGCTTTGAATAAAGCCGGCAACCCCACTTATTGCTGTTAGAATATTTGATCCTTCCATGGAAGCTTCTCCCTTTGTTTTTTATTAAAACTATTCTTCATTATTAATTTTAATTGAATTTATGCTAAAGTGTGAATTTTATTGCAGGATGGAAATTAATTCCCTAGTAGTTTTCAGGAAAAATAGCGCGCTCAATACCTTCAATAAAAAGATGGATGATTTTAATATGCATTTCCTGGATTCGGTCGGCAATATTTGCGGGGACGATAATGGGAAAGTCCACCAAGTCTTTTAGTTGACCGCCGTCTTTGCCTAAAAGGCCGATGGTTTTGATTCCTTTGTCTTTGGCCATATTGACGGCATTGATGACATTTTGTGAATTTCCCGAAGTGGAAATTGCTAGTAGGGTATCTTCTGGTTTTCCAAAAGCATCGACGGTGCGAGAGAAAATATGCTCATAGCCGTAGTCGTTAGCGACGCAAGTGATATGCCCAGGATCGTTGATGGCCATGGCGGCCAATGCTCTTCTATTTTTTCTAAAGCGGCCAGTGAGCTCCTCGGCAAAGTGCATAGCGTCGCACATGGAGCCACCATTGCCACAACTCATCACCTTACCGTTATTTTTATATGTGCCAATAAGTTGATCAATTGATTTCGCCAATAATTTATAATTGGTTTCGTCGTGGCAAAATTTTTCTAAGGTCTCTTTTGCTTGAGAAAAAACATTGGCTATGACTGTTTCCATTAAGCTAATTCTTCTAAGGTCTTTTTGATTTCTGCCTTTGGTTGCACACCAACCAGTGTTTTGGCGGCTTCGCCATCTTTGAAAAAAATCATCGTTGGAATTCCTCTAATACCATATTCTTGGGCGAGTTCTCCATTTTCATCGACATTGACTTTGACGATGATCGCCTTGTCGCCAATTTCATCCGCGACCTCTTCAAGAAGTGGACCTAAAGTTTTGCACGGGCCACACCATTCGGCCCAAAAATCTACCAAAACTGGTTTCTGAGCTTTTAATACTTCTGCTTCAAAATTATCTTTTCCTACTGAATTTAGATTTGCCATTGCTGTTTCTCCTAATACGTTGTTCCAATATAATAAAATAATACGATATTTGTCTTATGTACAGGGTTTCACTTATTTTAGACCTAGGATTATGAGACAAAAAATGCCATATTTTCTATATATTGTTGCATAGGATAGAGTAAATTCATGGACAGAAAATATTTATTAAATTCTCCCTTTAAGGTTGCTTTATTAACCCGATTAATCGCCAAGGCCATTGATCTGTTTATAGTGCTTATTCTTTCTATTTTCGTATATCCCGTAGGGGTCATTCTTTCTCTAATATATATTGCTGTGAGTGATTCTTTGCAAAACGGTCAATCAGTTGGAAAAAAATTTATGGGCTTCGCTGTTATATCCTTGGAAGATGGCTCACCCTGTTCGTTGAAACAATCATTTATTCGCAATTTACCGATCTTGGTGCCTTTATTTTTTGCTATTGTTCCGCTGTGGGGCTGGATCATCGCTTTGCTACTGGGAATCCCGCTTTTTGTGCTGGAGATTTATTTGCTGTTTAAGCTGGATTCTGGCCACAGACTAGGCGATGTTATGGCGGATACTTCTGTAATGGCGAACGATGGCCATTCGGTCGTTGTCAAAAATGGCAAGACCTCCTGGTTTGACGCGGAAGCTGAAAAAATCTAATCATTCTTACCTTACCTTACCTTACCGATCATTTATATCACCTTTATTAAGTTTCTAAATTATGGGATAAGTTGGCATCTTTATTTGAGGGAAAAAGTATGTCAGAAAGAAAATTGATTATTGTGGATATTAGTAATTTTATTTTTAGGGCCTTTTATGCCATCCGTCCTTTAACGGCACCTGATGGTACACCCACTAACGCTGTCCATGGGGTCTGGTCCATGCTTTATAAGTTAATTGTGGACCATCATCCAACTCATCTTTTTATGGCACGGGATACCCGAGGAGGAAGCTTTAGAAATGAGATGTACGATCTGTACAAGGCAAATAGAAGTGCGCCACCGGATGAACTCATTCCTCAATTTCCCTTAATTGAAGAATTAGTCAATAAAATGGGCTTTAATAGTTTGGCCTTAGAGCGATATGAGGCCGACGATATTATCGGTAGTGCATGCATCCAGTGGAAAGACAGTTTTGATGAAATTCTTGTGGCCTCTGGGGATAAAGACCTGATGCAATTTGTAGCGGGAAATATAAAAATACTCGATACGATGAAAGGAGTTACTTACGACCGAGATGGTGTCTTCGAAAAAATGGGAGTTTGGCCAGAGCAGATTGTAGATTATTTATCTATTCTGGGTGATGCTTCCGATAATATACCCGGCATGAAGGGGATTGGAGCGAAAGGGGCAGCTAAACTTTTAGCGGAATTCGGTACACTTGAAGCTTGTTTTGAAAATACCGATAAAATGAAGGGGAAACGTTTAATCGATGCTTTCGCCAATTACAAAGATAAGGCCATTCTGTCGAAAAGCTTAGTTGAGATCGTGACAGATATAAACCTGGACAGAGTGCCAGAGGATACTTTGTATACATTTAATCCAGGGCTTGAGCTTAAAGATTTTTTTAGAAAGTATGGTCTAAAAGCCGCGCTCAAAAAAGTTGAAGAGGAAGAGTTCTCCCATGCCTTGGTAGAGCAAGGATCAGGAGGCGAAAATAATTTTAAAATCTTGCATAATACAGAATGCAATTTACAATTCACGAAAACAATTATCGATACAACTGATGAGGCTTTAAAGCTTTTTAAAAATGCCAATATTATTGCACTTCATTCACATTTTGACAGCGATGATATTATTGCCAGGAAATTGCTTGCCATAAGCCTTACCATCGATGGGAAAGAAGCATATTACCTCAATGCAGAATGTGATTTCAAAATTATTTTAAAACAATTATGGGGGGTAATAGGGCGCAAAATTATTTCCGACGATGTGAAGCGCGAATACCATTATTTATTGATCAATAATATTCCAATTCTCAGCAAGGGGATGGATGTTATTCAAGCTCATTTTGATATGGACCCGGGCGGTCGACATGATCTTGCATTTTTAGCGGTACACTATCTGGATTTTACCATGAGCGAATTGGCAAAAGGTGAAAGCCTGGCGGATTTGGCGCAAGAGCAAGTTGCCGAATTTTGTGCGGAAAAGGCCATTGCAACTTGGGCCTTGTGGGAAAAATTTGCGGTAGAGTTAAAAGTTTTAAAAGTGGATTCTGTTTTTGATGAAATTGACAATCCCTTATTGGAGATTTTAGCTGAAATGGAGGTTACCGGTATTATTCTCAACGCAAAATACCTTGAGAAACTAGAGGGAGAGTTAGCTGAAGAGGTGGCGAAAATTAATACTGCCATTAGAGCGGAAATCTCTGAGCATATTAAGGTAGATGATTTACCAGAGGAAGAAATCAACTTAAAATCACCCAAGCAAGTCGGCCACCTTCTATTTGAGCTGCTTAATTTACCAGTCATAAAAAAAACAAAAACCGGGATCTCGACAGATTCGGAAGTTTTAGCAGAGCTAGATTCACGCAATCTAAGTAAAGTTCCCGGACTAATTTTAAAGTTACGAGAACTAGAAAAAATATTATCAACTTACGTCCGTGCCTTACCGCAAATGATAAATCCAGCTACCTCAAGAGTGCATACCCATTTTAATCAGCGCGAAGCCAGGACCGGACGACTTTCTTCTGTTAATCCAAACTTGCAAAATATCCCGATCCGCTCGGAGAGTGGCCGGAAAATTAGAAAAGCTTTTATTGCAAAGCCAGGCACACTCTTACTTGCTGCAGATTATTCTCAAGTGGAACTCAGGCTTTTGGCACATTTCAGTGGTGACGAGACGATGATTAAGGCTTTTAATGATGGAGTTGATATTCATTCACAAACAGCATCTGAAGTTTTAATGATGCCATTGGAGCAAGTTAAGCCCAATGATCGCTCTATCGCTAAGGCAGTAAATTTTGGTCTCATGTACGGCCAATCCTCTTTTGGTCTATCAAAAACATTGAGAATTTCTCGAGGAGAAGCAAAAGACTATATCACCAAATATTTTAGACGTTTTTCAAAAGTAAAAGCTTATTTAGATTCTCTCAAAGAGTTTGCCGAAGCCCATGGTTATTCAAAAACCCTCTTTGGCCGCAAAAGATTTTTACCAGATATCAAATCCACTAATCGGAACATCAAATCCCAGGCCGAGAGAATTGCGGTAAATAGCCCGATTCAAGGAACCGCAGCGGACATCATCAAAATGGCGATGATTAATCTCAATCAATCAATCAAAGAGCAAAACCTTAAATCAAAACTTATTTTACAAGTCCACGATGAACTTATTTTCGAAGTTCCAGAGGAAGAGCTAGATACAATGAGAGAATTAGTACGCATAAAAATGGAAAATGTCGTGGATATCTCTATCCCTTTGAAAGTTGATATGGGAATTGGGGTCAATTGGTTCGATCTAAAATAAAAACAGCTTAGGTAAGCAACAATATTTGATAAACTTCTATGATTTAGGCGACGGAAAAGAAAGAGAATCTTTTCCCTAAGAAAAAATGAACGTACTTTTGTGGGTATCGCGGGGAGTGAATTTCTGAGAATCTCTGAGGTTTTTTATTCTTCATTTATTCCTGGAAGTGTTAATTTTAGAAAATCCGATCCTTGTAACTATTTGTATATTCGTTTAGGGGTGTGGGTTATTAGTTGACTTCTCTCTTTTTTATGGGTAGTTATGATCATTCCGGGTTTTCCTATTTCTATAAAATCCGGAATATAATAGGATGTTGATATGGCGTTCCTTGGAAGAAGTACAGAATTAAACCGATTAGAAAAACTATTATCGAGTGATAAGGCAGAGCTGGCTTTTGTCCGAGGACGGAGGAGGGTAGGAAAGTCTTGGTTGCTAAGTGAGTTTAGAAAAAATCATGTAGATGAGGTGTTCTATTTCATGGGCTCGGATGATGCAAGCGATCGGCGAGGGAGGGAGGACTTTGCGGAGGCATGGGATTATTTTGCTGGGACCGAACTTTCAGACTTAAAACAGACAAAGCTAACTTGGCAAAGATTATTTAGGGAAATGATTGAATATGCACAGAAAAAAAGGCGTCACCTGCTGCTATGTTTTGATGAAATTCAGTGGCTATGTAAGGGGCAAAGTGGGTTTGCGGGTAAAATTAAAGAGGCCTGGGTTGATTTAGAAAAATACCAGGTGAAAATAATTATTTGTGGTTCATCGAGGAAGTTTTTTAAAGAAAGTGTTGAGGGTGATGAAAAATTATTAAGAGGTTTAAAAACTCAGGCAGATATAAAGGTCGCAGAATTTACATTATCAGAAGTAAAAAACTTCTATTTTTCTAAGTGGACAGATGAACAGATAATCTTGGCCTATATGATGTTCGGGGGTTTGCCATATTACTTAGAAAGGATAGAGTCGGGAAATTTTATAAGGTCTATTAACGATACAGCTTTTCTAAAAGAGTCGATCTTTTTAGAAGAAGTAGACGATATCCTTGGCCTAGAATTCAATGCTGCAGGCGTAAAAACAATAAAAAAATTATTAGGATCTTTAGGGCCAGATGGGGCAACAGTAAAAAAAATAATTGAGAAAACAGGTCTTCCTAGTACAACAGTGTATGACAATATAGAGAAGCTTAAAGACTATGAATTAGTTTTTGAAAAAGTAAAAATGAATGGTGAAAGTTCCGAAATTAAATACATACTTAAAGACTATTTTTTAAATTTCTATTTTCAAATATTAGAACCCCTTGAGAATAAAATAAAAACTAACGAACACAAGGCATTAATATTTCCAGGTGAGTGCATTGGCTCCAATACAGGATACTATGTACCTAACTTTTCAGGTAAGGCTTTTGAATTATTAATATGTAGAATTTTAGAAAGTAAAGATTCAAGAAATTCACAGATATTTAAAATATTAAATATTAGGGATGAAAATTATGAAATCGGGACATATTGGTCAATGACTACACAAGTAGACCTTATTGTTGAATGTGAGACAGGTAGAGAGGCGAGGATCCTAGAGTGTAAATGGATCAACAAGGAAAACTTGAAGCCAGCAAATTATATTCAGCAAGTGTTAGATAAAGAATACGAACCAAATAAAGGGATAGAGACTAAAACATATTTTGTTGCAGCCTCACAAGAAGTTAGTGCTTCAACAAAAGAAATAGCTAGCAAAAAAGGTGTTGTTTTTATTGAGCTTAAAGACTTATTTGACTCATGATGTGATGCATAGTGAGATAGCTTTAAAGATCTATAGTTTTGGCCGAAAAGTTCTGTAATAAGCAGTGGTGGAAGCTTCTACCCCAAGGCTTTCTGGTTCCTCATCCATTCTCCCAACCTTTTCAGATATCAAAATCAAGCTGGAAGTTAATCAGTCCTCAGTTGATCAGAGAGAGCTCTTTTCTTTGTATATCTACTTACTAAAAGCATCCAAAGAATATCATTCTTGTCGATACGCTGTACCACCAATGGGGTATAAAGGGATTCAAATAAAGGACGGATCCTTGTATTTTATACCAACGGTTAGGTGTAATGATGATTTACGAGTGATACGAGGCGAATTTGATAATAAAGTACTAAGCTGGCGTGTTGTAAATCTTGAGACGGGAGCACTAGTTAAAGATTTTAGCGCAGATGTTTCAGATTTTAACGACTAAGGTTTTGCGCATACAAGACTCACAAAGGCTAGTAATTTTCGGAAAGATTTTTATCTGTTGTCTTAAAGTCATTTTAGCCATTTGTTATTTCCTGTCAGATGGTTTTAGTTTGACGGGGTGATTTTTGGCATCTCTTTCTACTGCTTCAGTTGGAAAGGGAGGATCGCTTTTGTGGCATTCATCAAACTCTTGTTCGAATTTGTCGATAACATCTTTTTTGCTTTGTTCAACGGTGTGGTAGCCAAATCTATTGACGATATCTTCTGCGGTAATAATTCCTACTATTCTACGATCATTGATACGACTTACGACGGGTAAGCGGCTGATTTGAAACTTTTTTAATTTGTGAAAGGCCACTAAGAGAGATTGATCTGGGTGGATTTTGATAAGTTTTTTTGTGCTGATGGCCTCGATGGTGCTGTCACCTAAATTTTTGACATAGCTGGAGCCGATATCGGCGGTGGAAATCATGCCCACCAGGATGCCATTTTTAAGCACGGGATAGCCGGAGACTTCATTGCCCTTGCACATTTTCATGGCCTCGCGAACGGTCATGCTGGCATTTAGCGAAACGACATCTGTTACCATGGAATCTTCTACCAGCAGCACTTCGAGAACATCGTGGTCTTCACGTGTTGGCAGGTGGATGCCATCTTGTTCGGAAATATTTTCGTAAATTGATCCCTTGTGGATTCTAGTGGCAAGAAAGTGGGCAACGATATTTGATACCATCAGCGGCAGAATAATATTATAATCTCGGGTCATCTCAAAAATGATAATAATGGAGGTAAAGGGGGTGCGAATCACCGAGACAAAGAAAGCCCCCATGCCAACAAGTGCGAAGCCGAGTGGATTAGAGACAATTTCGGGAAACAGTATCTGCGCGATTGCGCCAACTAATCCGCCCAATGTTGCACCCATGAGGAGGGTTGGCATAAACAGGCCACCACTGACTCCCGAAGCGTAACAAACGGTTGTAGCAATAAATTTGAGTATTAATAATGTTAATAATAACTTCCAATCTTTTAAGACCCCTAAAAGAATTTTTTCAATGGCGTTATGCCCACCACCGAGGACGTCAGTGTTGTAGAGTGATATTGCTGCCATGAATAAAAAGCTCATCATGATAATAGTAAGTCTATGCCCTCTAAATATTTTTAAGTTTAATTTACGAAGAGTTAAAACAGATTTCACCCAAAGAGGACCGAGTATGGCGGCTATAATTCCTAAAAATAAAAATATCAGCAGCTCTCTATGGTCGTTGAGATGGTATTGAAAGGTGGTAAACGTGGCACGATCACCGATTAAAGTGGAAGCGGTAACGGCGGCGATAACTGAAGCGATAATAATGGAGCCCAAGACTTTCGCATTGAGATCTCCTACCACTTCTTCTAGGGTGAAGACAACAGCTGCCATCGGCGTGTTGAATGCTGCGGCAATGCCCCCTGCGGCGCCAATGGCGGTCAATGATTTAACTTTCTTTTTGGACATACTGAAAAAATGCCCAAAGATTGAACCTATCCCGGATGAAATAGCGACGGTTGGCCCCTCGCGACCAAGGGACATGCCCGAAGATAAGCTGAGAATGCTGGTGACCATTTTTCCGAGCGTTTGTCTGATGGTTAACTTGCCATGGAATACTGCTAAGGCTACGCGGACTCCAGGAATACCAGATCCAGATGTTGAGGGTAAAAATCTCGTGGTAATGAAGCCAGAAATAAACACGGCAATACCGCCAAGCATGAGTGATTCTTTAGTGAAGACTTCGCCCGTTTTCATGATATGGGTTAAATAATGAACGCATTTATTAATAAAAACAGCGATTACGCCGGCGCAAACCCCTGTAATCAGGGTTAATGCAAGATACGTGCGCTCTTCAAGGTCCTCAGTTTGGATGAGTTTGCCGAGAAAAGTTGATTTTAACAACTTAGAAACTTTCATATAAGTAATTGTAAATACACCCTTAATAAAGAGAAAGATAGGCATAAATAGTCAGTTTGTAGAGGTTTTATGTCAAGCGTTATTGGTAGGAATTTTTTTATTCCAAGTAACCTTGACACCAGAGTATCTACTATTACATTGTTGCGGTTCATTCATTTATGAAAAACGCAATTATTATTTTTCCACAGGAGGAATTCATGGAAGTTAGACCATTACACGACAGAGTACTAATCAAAAGGTTAGAAGAAGAGACAAAGACAGCAGGTGGAATTATCATTCCAGACAGTCACACAGAGAAGCCTGCACAAGGTGAAATTATTTCAGTTGGGTCTGGTTATAGAAATGATGACGGCTCATACACTGCCCTTGAAGTGCAAAAAGGAGATCGTATTCTTTTTGGTAAGTACGCGGGAACTGAAGTAAAAGTTGAAGGCTCAGAATTTATCATTATGAAAGAAGATGATATTTTAGGTGTTATTCAGTAGGCGCTCAGTAATTGCAAAAAAGACGGTGCACCATCTTTAATGGTGCCAATAATAAATTAAATTAAATTGATTTTAAAATACTACTTAGGAGATAAAAATGGCTAAAGAATTAAAGTATAGTGGAGATGCGAGAGCATTGATTCTCGAAGGTGTGAATGCCCTTGCGAATGCAGTTAGAGTAACGTTAGGACCAAAAGGCCGAAATGTTGTCATTCAAAAATCATTTGGTGCCCCTTCAATTACTAAAGATGGTATCTCTGTTGCTAAGGAAATTGAACTAGAAGATAATTTCCAAAACATGGGTGCGCAAATGGTTAAAGAAGTTGCCCAAAAAACCAATGATGATGCTGGTGATGGTACAACGACAGCAACTGTTCTTGCGCAAGCAATTTATAAAGAAGGCGTGAAATATGTTACAGCTGGACATAACCCTATGGATCTTAAGAGGGGGATTGATCTTGCTACTGAATCACTTGTTACTGAGCTAAAAAAGCATTCAAAAAAAGTTGAAACTAAAGAAGAAATTCGACAAGTTGGAACTATTTCTGCGAATAATGACATCGAAATTGGTACACTTCTTGCCGAAGCAATGGAAAGAGTTGGCAATGAAGGCGTTATTACAATTGAAGAAAGTAAAACTGCAGAGACGACGTTAGATGTTGTTGAAGGGATGCAATTTGATAGAGGTTATTTATCTCCATATTTTGTAACAAATCCTGAAAAAATGGAAGTTTCTTTTGATACTCCAAATATTCTCATTACAGATAAGAAAATATCTAGCATGAAAGAGCTGCTGCCCATCCTTGAGAAGTCAGTGCAAACTTCTAAACCATTACTTATTCTTGCAGAAGATGTAGATGGTGAAGCTTTAACAACTCTTGTGGTTAATAAATTAAGAGGTTCTTTAAACGTTGCCGCTATTAAAGCTCCTGGCTTTGGTGATAGAAGAAAAGAAATGCTTCAAGATATTGCAGCTTTAACTGGCGCAACTGTTATTTCTGAAGAGTTGGGAAGAACTCTCGAGTCTGCAGAACTTGCAGATCTTGGTTCAGCAAAAAGAGTGTCCATCGATAAAGAAAATACGACCATTGTTGACGGCATCGGCGATAAAGCTGCTGTTGATGCGAGAGTAGGACAGATTAAAACACAATTAGAAGAAACGACTTCTGATTATGACAAAGAAAAACTGCAAGAAAGATTGGCCAAATTAATCGGTGGTGTTGCCGTTGTTAACGTTGGAGCGCCAACTGAAACTGAAATGAAAGAGAAAAAAGATAGAGTAGAAGATGCTCTAAATGCTACACGTGCTGCGATTCAAGAAGGAATTGTTGTCGGTGGTGGAGCTGCTTTTGTTCATGCGGCGAAAGTTCTCAATAAATTAAAAGGTGGTAATGAAGAGCAAAATTTTGGTATCAAAATTGTTAAAAAAGCAATTGAAGAGCCAATGAGACAAATTGCTGCGAACGCTGGCCTTGAAGGGTCTATCGTTGTCAATAAAATCGTAGAAAATGGTACACGCACTTATGGCTATAATGCTTACGCTGATAAGTACGAGGATTTAGTTTCTGCAGGTATTATCGACCCAACTAAAGTTGTTCGATCTGCACTACAGAATGCCGCTTCTATTTCTGGTCTGATGTTAACAACAGAGACTATGATTGCTGATCTTCCAAAAGATGAGTCTGCTCCAGCTATGCCTCCAATGGGCGGAATGGGCGGAATGCCAGGAATGATGTAAGCATTTCAGAGCTTTGTAAAATAATTTAAAGTGAAGGGGAGTCAAAAATGGCTCCCCTTTTTTTTGTGGTGATCTAATTATGCAGGAAGTATTAGCGATTATAGGAAAGCGTCCGATTAAGGGTTTTTCTAAAACTCGGTTAGCAAAAGACCTTGGCGAAGATAAGGCGTTAGTTCTTTATCGCGCCTTTATTGACGATTTTTTTAAACTAATACCGAAAAAATATAAAATATACTTTTTCGGTACACCAAACGATGCTGCAACAAAAAAATATTTTCAAGAAATTACAGAGCTCAATTTTTTTTTCCAAAAAGAGCTACCTTTTTTTGCGAGACTCAAAGATATTTTTAAAACCATTGAAAGATTAGAAGGTGCTGAGTGCTTTGTTCATCTAACGGGCACAGATATACCCGACTTTCCTTTTGCCGAGCTAGAAAGCGTGGGGGAGGATGCGGATGTCTATGTGGGGCCGGATAGAGACGGTGGTTATTATTATATTGGTGCTAAGAGTGGGCGTCAGGATATTTTTGATATTTCCGTGGCCGATGGGAGTCGTTCGGTATTTACAAAAACTATGCAGCTTTGTGAAGAGAAGGGAGATCGCGTACGTTTGTTGAAAGAGTGGTCTGATATTGATACTAAGGCGGACTTAGAGAATTCGTCATTGTATGAAAAATATGAAAAAATAATTAAAAAATGAAAAGCAAAGGCAAGTCATGAGTAAAAAAATTATATTTCTGCTGGTATTTGTAGCTCTCCTTTTTATCGCAAAATATTTTGCCATGGATTTTCCTATCTCTACAGGTAAGAGAGTTGGAAATTTGACGAAAATTTCTAAAAAAGGAAAATTTTTCTTTAAAACTTGGGAGGGGACGATAGATGAAGGCAGTGGAGATAAATTAACAACGAATTTTTCAGTTAGCTCAGAAAAAATTGGCAATGAATTGTATGCGTTTGAAGGGAGGCAAGTGATCCTTTATTATGAACAGCATTTTATAGGTTTTCCACGAGATACAAATTATAATGTTGTCTCATGGAAGGCCAAAGACTTTGAGGAGAGACCTAGTCAAGGGCAAGATAATACAGTTGAAGAGCTGAGCAAAGCATTGTTTTGTTCTTTACTGGGAGCGCTCAGAAAAAATGAAGAATTATATTTTAAAGTAAAAGATTTTATACAAGGCGATAATCTCTACCTTTATAACCAGTATAATAAATGTAATGAGTAAGGAATCGAGATGAGAAATTTATTTCTAGCAATTTTACTTTTACTGTTCTACTCATGTGGAGATATACTGCATCCGTCTAAAGGCGGAAAGGATGGCCCAGGTTCCGGCAAAACCTCAGACCAGCTCGCGGGGGAGGCCCCTCTTGAAGTCACCCATAATGGTAGTTCCTGGGCCTATGTTTCAGGTAAGGCGACAAAAAGTGTTTCCCATCCCAATGCTGTCAATCTCACCCTATGGGATAGTTTCCATGCGGATCCATGTAATTTTAATGGGGTTACAAATAATCAATTAACTGTAGCAGCGCTTAAGAATGCGACTACCTATCTAACGGCGACAGAGTTTGCCACCGTTACTGACAGCATTGCTTCAGTAAGCACAAATATAGATACAGGAAAGATTCTCATCGTTAAAGTTAGTGCAGACGCTATGGAGTTGGTATTTAATTTTTATGAGAATGACGACCTCAAGGCGATAGGAAAGTTTATTGTGCCAGTTTGTAACTAATCTTAATATTAGGGTCCCTTTTTGGCACTTAGCGCAAACACTTGGAATTAAATATAGAGGGGGCATTTGGTGCCTTTTTTTCTCTAGAAAGCAAAGCGTATTGAGTTTTAGTCCCATTAAAATTGGCATCAGTCATGCAACCATTATTTACACTCTCTGCCAGGAAGGTGAGAGTGTAAAGTCAGGGAAGACGTTGTTTTGTAAGGAGCTTGGGGATGGGGTTCAAATCAAGAAAATTTTAGGTCGCTATCTTATTCTCAAAATTATTATTAGTTGCTGATTGTATTGTTTCGATGACGAGTCCTCAAGCCCCTTCATTTTTAAGCAAACCCGACGGTTGGGGTCCATAGACTGAAAAATTTGCCGTGCATAGTTGTTATAGGAATATTAGTTTAGAGCAGGTTGTTTTATTCGATAAGATTGCATGGAAGATGCTGCAAAAACAACTCAAGATTATATTTTTTATCTGCAATTGGAAAAAGAACTACCGATGTTTTTTATTAATTTGGCGGAGCAATTATTGATATATGGTATTTCCCTTATTCCGGTGCAATTAAAGGAATTTGATAAGATTTCAACGCAAGGTAAAAGAGAGCATGTCATGACAATTATACAGGATATGCAAACTTTTTTAGAGTTTAGAGATGTGCGTAACAAATTTTTTGATTTTGGGATTTTGCAAAAAAAATATTGTTATTACGACATTACTTCGTTTGAAAATGCTTCATCTAAATATCAAATGACTCATGGTAAGTCATATTTTCATTTTCGATTGCCACTAAAAGTATCAGATATTGCCAGAGATATTTCTCATATGTACCTTAATGAAAAGAGAAAAGCAGAGCTGTGGCCAGGTGGCAATAAGGTTAGGCTTCCGTTTGATTTAAAACGATTGGGGTAGGGATGATGTATGGGGAAAAATAGAGACTCACAAGTGAGCAAGGTTCTGTTGATGCTAAAGCTAAATGCCAATCGAGTTTTTCAGAGAATTGAGTTAAGGATGCCAGAATATTTAGATGATTTTGCAATGAAGAGGACTCGTCAACATTTTCCGGAAGTTTTTGCCCATAAGTTTGATGGTGTTCAATTAGAAACGCTTGCCAAGGCAGAGGCCGAAACGATTGTTGCGATGGAAAGTTATTTTGGGAAAGTTGACGATCTAAAGTGGTATATGGACCATACAGAAGAAATGCCAAATCTGGTGCAAGATCGGCTTCATCGCAATATTAAAGAAATTTCCAGGCTTTTGGAAACTCTCAATTTGTATTTGGATGCAGAACTTGGTATTGCAGCTGAAGATGAAACTGAAGGTGAAACTGAAAATAAATATTGAATCTCCAACATTAATCATAGAAGATAGTGGCCAGTGAAAAAATTATTTTTAGTTATATTTCTTTTTCCTTTTTTACTTCATGCAACAACTCGTATAAGTGCCAACCGGTTTGAGCTGCTTTCTGGCATAAGAAAATCAAAGGATAAAAAAACTTTTTGGGATAAAAAATATAGTCATTTAACCTATGTTTACGGCAAAACACCGGCTAAATTTTTAGCTGACAACTATCACTATATACCTACTGGATCGACAGTTTTAGATATGGGGATGGGTGAGGGTCGGAATGCCGTCTTTTTAGCGAGAAAAGGGTATAAAGTTGTCGGGATTGACATTAGCTCTGTCGCTGTTAAAAAAGCTAAGATGTTGGCACGAGAGTTTGGAGTTAGGATTTCAACTATTGTGGCCTCGTTGGATAAATATAAATTTAAAAAAAATTCATTGGATTCAATTATATGTTTTTATTATGTAGATAGGAAACTTCATAAGAGAATGATATCGTGGCTTAAACCTGGTGGTATATTAATTTATGAATCTCATACAGATTATCAGAAAAACATGAAAGGTTCCGAGCATTACTCTCGTGAATATTTATTGCGCCCAACTGAATTATTGCATATGTTTCCAGGTTTGCGTGTTTTGAAATATGAAGAACCGATGCATTTGAAAAATTTTCGCGCTTCCATCATCCTCAAAAAAGATGATAACCAACGAAAATAGTCTCACAAGTTCCACTTTTTTCCCAATATTGTTATAAATAAGTTTCAGAGCAATAATATAAAAGATGAAAATTTTCATATTCTTTATTATTCTTTTTTTAAATTCTATTGCCGTTGCCAATGGAAATTATCGATTGGGAACCTTTTCAGGAAGAGTCAGTAAATTAAACGTGCATGCAGCACTTTTGCGTATACGTATTGATTTCGCCAATATGAAATATCTGAATAAGAAAGATCTCGTGGAGTTTTGGGATGAAAAAAATCCTGAAAAAAAATGTAAGGCATATATCTTAGGGAAAAGTAATGAATATATACTCATAAAGGTTCCCGAACTTAGAGTATGTGAAAAATCATTGTTTATTACCACAGGGGCGTACTTAAAGTTTTTTAGTCAGGATCTAGTGAATAATATTGAAATGGGTCACGAAGTTATAGAAATTCTTATTAAAAAAAAATTGGCGATAGGCAGTCGCTTAAATCGCGAACAAATAAAGCTGGATAGCCATATTGAAAGAATTGCCGCCATTAATAAGAGGTTTAAAGTTTTACGAGAAAAATTAGATTTGCAATGGGGCCATGAAATTAATTTATTGGAAGAGGACCGTGTCATTGCCTTAAGAAATTTTCAGGCGCGACAATTGGAGATGGATGAAATAAATAAAAAAATGGCGCAATATCGAATCGCGGATGAAAATTTAAAAGAAGATCGTTGGGCATTGGATCCACGTCTCTATTATACTAAGTGAAATGGATATATTAAAGGAATTGTTATGTTTAAATATTTTTTAGTGCTTACTCTGATGCTTTCTAATGCGCGTCTTTTGGCAGCCGAGTTGGGTCACTCAAAGGCAAAAAAAGGAGGAACTTTCCTTTATAACCTTGGTTCGGGACCTACGACATTAAACCCTTTTTCCTCAATGGATGCCTATGCAACAGTCGTGCAGAAAGAAGTACTCGAATCTTTATTAGAGAGAAATCCTGAAACCTATAAATGGTCTCCTCGTTTGGCAGAAAGTTGGAAGGTATCAAAAGATGGAAAAAAATATACTTTTAAGTTAAGAAAGGGGATCTTTTGGCATGATGGTGCTCCTTTAACTGTAGCGGACGTTAAATTTAGTTTTGATGCTATTCTCGATGTAGAGACCTATAAAACCGCCCATAGAAAACCGTATTTTGAGGGTATAAAAGCGGCAAAGATTATTGATAAAAGTACTATTGTTTTTACCGTAAAAAATACATATTTTGCAAACTTTCGTGAGATCGCCAACATGTTGATTGTACCAATGCATATTTACAAGAATCCAGCTAAAAAACAGCGTAAAAAATTAAATAAAACTTTAATAGGCACCGGACCTTATATTTTAGAAAAGTATAATAAGGGAAAGAATATTATTCTTAAAAGAAATAAGAAGTGGTGGGGATTAAAAGTTTCCGCCTTCAAAAATAGGTATAATTTCGACAAGTTCTTAATGAAGTTCGTCAAAGATTCCACCATCTCTATGACCATGTTGGAGAAAGGAAACCTCGATTTTATTGGGCTAGGAGCAGACGATTATGTGAAAAAAACGAGTGGGAAAAAATGGGGTAAAGAAGTTTTTAAGGTGAAAATCAAAAATAAATCGGCAAAGGGTTATGCCTTTATTGGTTTTAATTTAAAAGATCCTCTTTTTAAAAGTAAGAAAATTAGAAAAGCGCTTCACCTTTTAGTAAACAGAGAGTTAATGAATAAAAAATTCCTCTATGGTCTAACGAAACTGGCAACAGGACCTCTTTATCGACAAAGTGAATACGCCGATCCTACTGTTAAGCCGATTCCCTTTAATCCAGCATTGGCTTTGAAAATATTGCGTTCAGAAGGTTGGAAAGATTCCGACGGAGATGGCATTTTGGATAAAATGATTCAGGGAAAGAAGAAAAAATTTGAATTTACCATCTTAGAGCCAAGTAACTTTTTTAATAAATACCTAACTGTTTTTAAGGAAGATGCTAAAAAAATTGGTGTGGTAGTGCATATTAAAAATATAGAATGGACGACATTTGTGAAATTACTTGAAGAACGAAAATTTTCCGCGGTTCGCTTAGGCTGGTCGGGAGGAAAGATCGAATGGGACCCGAAACAAATTTGGCATAGTGATTCGAGGAGCAAATCGGGTTCAAATTTTATCGGATATTCAAACCTAAAAGTGGATAAACTTATTGATGAGGCACGACTTATTCTCGATCATAAAAAACGGGTTAAGCTTTTACGGCAAGTCTATAAAATGATTGCGGATGATGTTCCCTATATCTTTTTCTTTAATGCAGATTATAATTATTATGCCCATCGAAAAAGAATTAGAAAAATTAAAGATTCTCTAACATATGCGGTTGGGCGAGATTATTGGTGGATAGAAAAATAAAATGCTGAGATATATCTTAAGACGATTATTTATTATGATTCCAACCTTGCTCGGTGTGACGGTGATTGTTTTTATTATCATTAATCTCGCCCCGGGGAGTCCCATCGAAAAAAAAATACAGCAAATGCGTTTTGGTGGCATGGATTCACATAACACAGATATGGGAGGGGGGGGGCGCGATAGTGGGGTCTCCGATGAAGTCATTGCCGCGCTTAAAAAGCAATACGGTTTCGACAAGCCATTGCATATCCGCTATTTTATTTGGCTCAAAAACTTGATAAAATTAGACTTTGGGGAGAGTTTCATCCATGAAGAAGATGTGATTGATGTTATCATCAGTAAATTCCCTGTTTCGTTGCAGTTTGGGTTGATCTCTTTATTTATGAGTTATCTGGTATGTATTTTCCTGGGGGTGTATAAGGCCATCCGTCATGGTTCTGTTTTTGATATACTAAGTAGTTTTGCACTTTTTGTGATGTACTCAATACCAGGGTTTATGTTGGCGATTATTTTAATCGTTTATTTTGCCGGGGGTAGTTTTCTCGATTGGTTTCCAATTGGTGGTTTGGTGTCTGACCATTATGACGATCTAAGTTTTTTGGAAAAAGTTTGGGATCGAATTCATCATTTTATTTTACCACTGATCTGTTATATGATTGGCTCATTTACCATTCTCACTATGTTGATGAAAAACTCTCTCTTAGATGAAATAAAAAAAGATTATATTCGCACTGCAAGAGCAAAAGGTCTTTCTGAAAAAGTGGTTTACTTAAAGCACGCCTTAAGAAATGCACTCATTCCTATTGTCACTGGTTTGGGCTCCTTTCTTTCAGTTTTTTTTGCTGGCTCATTACTTTTGGAAACAATTTTTCAATTAGATGGTATGGGGTTATTGGGTTTTCAGTCAGTTCTAGAGAGGGATTATAATGTCATCATGGGGTTGATCTTTATTCAATCTCTATTAATGTTGCTGGGGAATTTAATCAGTGATTTGGCCTATGTTATTGTAGACCCAAGGATTGATTTTAAATGATTGAAAGTCGATTACGATCAGAGATTTCAAAAAAGCGTTGGAGACGGTTTAAAAATCGTAAAACTGCTCTCTACTCTCTAATTATTCTTGTACTCTTTGTAGTATTGACCTTCGTGGCACCGATGGTTGCCAATAATCAACCCCTATTTTTAAAGTATAGGGGGGATATTTATTTCCCTGTATTTAAGACGTATTCTGCTAAAGAGTTTGATATAACCGACAAACTTTTAATAGATTATCGTAAATTAAAGCTAAGTCCTAAGGACGTCATCATCTGGCCAGTCATCCAATGGAACCCTTTTGAAAGTAATTCGCATGTAGAAAGTTATCCATCTAAGCCAACTC
>Ga0316206_1000773_pt1 | contig 36004 bp, 32 predicted proteins | sample 6monthpyrite_MG_FD_204942 | JGI IMG/M metagenome (GOLD analysis project Ga0316206, IMG submission 204942) | Microbial mat bacterial communities from mineral coupon in-situ incubated in ocean water Damariscotta River, Maine, United States -... | ecosystem: Environmental > Aquatic > Marine >...
AGGGCATACTGGAACTAAAATCAAAGGTTAAGGGTACTTACGTTAAATAATATGCAAACATGTCATTCATCATATTCAAGCTGGTTGCTGTGTGTTTTTGCCACACTGTTACTTCCAATTGAGGTCACCGCCAAAAGCACTGACAGTGACCAGCCAATGAATATTGAAGCCAACAAAGTTATTCTAAAAGAAAAAAAAGGCATCAGTCGTTATCTGGGAAAAGTAGCGATCACTCAGGGCAGCCGAAAAATAAGAGGTGATAACATCACCATTTTTTCAGATGAGAACAATGTCACCAAAGTGGTTGTTAAAGGTAAACCTGCTTCATTCAGCCAGCTCAATGACAACAGTGAAAAAATTGAAGCCAGCAGTCATACAATGATTTTTTATGCCAAAACCGAAATCTTAGTGTTAGAAACTGACGCGGTTTTACAGCAGAAAGACAACATCTTCAGAAGTGACAAGATTACCTACAACACAGCAAAAGACATCATCACTGCCGGTAAGAAAAATGGTGCCGATAACGAACGGGTTAAAATCACCATCCTTCCTCAAAAAGATAACAACGATCAATGACTTCATTAACTGCTGAAAACCTGTTTAAGACGTATAGCCATCGAAAGATTGTTAATGATGTCAGCATTGAAATAAATAGCGGCGAAGTCGTCGGCTTACTTGGCCCCAATGGCGCAGGAAAAACAACAAGCTTTTACATGGTCGTCGGACTGGTCAATGCCGATCAAGGTAAAGTCATTCTGGATAGCCATGACATTACCCACTACCCGATGCACAAGCGCGCCAATCTGGGCATTGGTTATCTGCCTCAGGAAGCTTCGATCTTCAGAAAACTAACGGTCAATGAAAACATCATGGCCATCCTTGAAACACGCCCACTGAATAAATCTGAGCGCAAACAAAAGCTCGAAGACTTATTGTCTGAATTTCAGATTGAACATATTCAGGATAGCCTGGGAATCGCGCTCTCCGGCGGCGAACGCCGACGTGTAGAGATAGCCAGAGCACTGGCAGCGGACCCAGCCTTTATCCTGCTAGACGAACCCTTTGCGGGTGTCGACCCGATTTCAGTGCTTGATATACAAAAAATCATTACGCAGCTTACTGAAAAAGGCATCGGCGTACTGATAACCGATCATAACGTACGGGAAACATTGGGAATATGTCACCGGGCCTATATTTTAAGTTCAGGACAGGTGATTGCTGAAGGCACACCCGATCAGGTATTAAATGATAAACAAGTCAAAGATGTTTATCTAGGTCAAAATTTTAGATTATAAAAGTGCTATGATATCAGTAGATGAACAATTCAAATATCCAAACCATTAAAGCCGATTAGATTAATAGATGAAGCAGTCTTTACAATTACGAATCGGCCAGTCACTTACGATGACGCCTCAGCTGCAGCAGGCGATAAAACTGCTGCAACTATCGACACTTGAACTACAGGCTGAAATACAGGAAGCACTGGAATCCAACCCCATGCTGGAGGTTGAAGACACTAACCAGTCCGACTCTGCTGAATCCCAAACCACCGCTGATCAGGAGCCCAAAAGCTCTGACGCTGAACAATCGAACGAATCACCTGAAACCGCTGATACTGCCGAGCCTAATAATCAGGCCGAAACCATTCCCGATGACCTGCCTGTCGATACGGCCTGGGAAGATATCTATGACATCCCGGTTAATAGCAACACCAGTAGCAGTCAGACCGGCACCGACCAGCGTGATTTTTTTGAAAATCAAAGTCTGGAAGATGATGGTTTAATCAGTCACCTGCTCTGGCAACTGCAGTGTACACCCATGTCTGAAACAGACCGTGCGATTGCCATGATCATCGTCGATGCAATTGACGATGATGGTTACCTGACTGAAAGCAATGAACAGTTGCTTGAAGGCCTGCACCAGGAATCTGTAGAAATTGATGGCATTGAGTCAGATGAAATCGGGATTGAAGAATTTGAGGCTGTACTGCATTTAATCCAGCGCTTTGACCCGCCAGGTATTGCCGCTCATGACCTTCGGGAATGCCTGCTGATACAACTGGCCATTATTGATGATGATTCAGATTTAGTCTCAGCGGCCCGCAACTTAATAGAAAATCATCTGCCTCTGCTCGGGCTACATGATTACGCCAAACTTAAAAAACAAACCCGGCTCAATGAAGAAGATCTGCAGGCCGTCATTTCACTGATTCAGTCTCTCAACCCAAAACCTGGCGCCAGCTTATCTGTGAACAAAGCAGAATATATCGTGCCTGATGTTTTTGTTAAAAAAATTAAAGGTCGCTGGACAGTTGAGCTAAACAATGAAACCACACCCAAATTACGAATCAATCCGCTATACGCCAGCTTTATAAAAAACCGTGATCGCAGTGATGACAATACCTATCTGAAAAATAATTTACAGGAAGCCCGCTGGTTTTTAAAAAGCTTGCTTAGCCGAAACGAAACATTAATGAGAGTCGCTACAGCCATTGTTCAAAAACAACGCACATTTTTTGATTATGGCGAAGAAGGCATGAAGCCCCTGGTGTTAAGAGAAATTGCCGAACAACTTGAGTTACACGAATCCACAATATCTCGGGTAACCACTCAAAAGTTCATGCATACACCGAATGGGATTTTTGAATTTAAGTATTTCTTTTCCAGTCATGTTGGTACCGCTGACGGTGGTGAATGCTCAGCCACTGCTATTCGTGCCATGATTAAAAAAATGATTGAAAATGAAAGCCCGACTAAACCATTAAGTGACAACAAGCTTGCCACGCTACTGGTTGAGAAAGGCATTAATGTGGCCAGAAGAACCGTTGCTAAATATCGTGAAGCCATGGTTATTCCGCCATCTAATGAGCGTAAACGCCTTGCATAAGGCAAATAAAATGAGGAGTCACCTATGCAAATAAATCTGACAGGACACCATATTGATCTGACTGATTCAATGAAAGCATATGTAAATGAAAAATTATCAAAGTTAGAACGACACTTTGATCAGGTTACAGATACCCATGTTATCCTCACCGTAGACAAACAGGGACACAAAGCTGAAGCCACTGTACACATGAGCGGTAACAATGTTTTTGCCGATTGCGTTGCTGATGATATGTATGCTGCAATCGATGGTCTGGTCGACAAACTCGACAGACAGGTTAAAAAACACAAAGAAAAACTGAAAAACCACTTGCACCATAAACAACAGACACCACCAGAACAAGTAGCAGAATAAACAATGGATCTCACCCGACTCATTTCAATAGACCGTATTGAATGCAACCCTCCAATCCGCAGTAAAAAGCGGGCTCTGGAACAACTGAGCGAATTACTGGCAAGTGCCTGTGATCAGACATCGAGTAAAATTTTCGACAAACTGATCGAAAGAGAACGACTCGGTTCTACCGGACTTGGACAGGGAATTGCATTACCTCATGGTCGCCTGGGGTCGGGTGACGACATCCTTGCAGCATTTATCAAACTGCCGGAAGCCATTGCTTTTGAAAGTGCCGATGGCAAACCGGTGGATTTGCTTTTTGCCCTGCTGGTGCCAGAAGCTAAAAATAATGATCACCTGCAAACACTGGCTGCTATCGCCAAGTTTTTTCAGGACGAACAAAATCAAAAGTTGATACGCGATTCAAACACCGCGGAAGATATTTACTCAGTACTCGAAAATAATTTTATTAATCAACAAGCTTCCTGATATCCGGGTAATTCACAAAATTCTCACATCAAGACTGTTTTCTTAACGGCATATTGGTTATGCTTCGCATATGCCTGACTTATATAGCCAACAGGAAATTTTTGATCAGCTAAGCCAGCTGATTGACATCACTTGGATCGCTGGTAAACAAAATGCCGGACGACGATTCAGACGTTCATTGTCGTGGAGTGATCGCTCTACACTGGTTGGTCACCTGAACCTGATGCACAGAAACCGAATTCAGGTACTGGGTAAATATGAATGTCATTACCTGCGTCGTTTAAGTGATATCGAACGCCTTGACGTACTCGATAATATTTTTAACTGGCGAACAGGTGGCGTTGTCATCTGTGATGACATTGAAGTATCAAAAGAATTTATTCACCGTTCAGAAGAAAAAAGCATTCCTCTTTTTATCAGCCCGCTACCCAGCAACGACCTGATCACCTCAATTCGCTATTACATGGCCAACATGCTGGCCGACAAAATTACCTTACACGGCGTCTTCATGGAAGTAATGGGAACCGGTGTCCTCATTACTGGTGAGAGCGGTATTGGTAAAAGTGAATTGGCGCTGGAACTGATCAGTCGAAAGCATCGCCTGATAGCCGATGATGCACCAGAATTTACACGTATTGCACCAGAACTATTACTGGGTTCATGCCCGCCAATGCTCAATGACTTTTTAGAAGTTCGGGGGCTTGGTGTTCTTAATATACGTGAGATGTATGGCGACAATGCGCTTAAAACCAGCAAGTACCTGAGACTGATTATCCATTTGCAACGCATGGACATTAAAGACCGGCAACAGATTGACCGACTTTACGGCACGCGTGATAAGCGAAATATTCTGGAAGTCGATATTCCGGAATTTATTTTACCGGTTGCAACAGGAAGAAACCTTGCTGTTATGGTTGAAGCGGCAGTACAAAATCAGATATTACTAAAAAATGGCCATGATGCCAGTGAAGAATTCATTCAGCGACAACGAGATTTTATAGATTCAAATGGCCAATAAAAAAACACTCCGTCTCATTATTGTCAGTGGTTTGTCTGGCTCGGGCAAATCAGTTGCCTTACACACGCTGGAAGACGGTGGCTTTTATTGTGTTGATAATTTACCACTCAGCCTGTTGCCAGATTTTACTCAGCGTATGCTGGACCAGCAAATTAATATTTACCAGTCTATTGCCGTCGGTATCGATGCCCGCAGTGGTCCTAAAGATCTGCATGAGTTTGAAAACATCATCGCTGAAGTCAGAAAGTTTCCAATAAAAGTTGAAATTGTATTCCTCAAAGCTGAACTCAATACACTCTTTAAACGCTTTAGTGAAACCCGCCGCAAACACCCGTTAACCAATCGTGGCATTCCACTATTTGAAGCCATCGAAATTGAAAACTCTTTATTATCACCGGTTGCACACGAAGCTGACCTGACACTGGATACAACACAAACCAATATCCATCAGTTCCGCTCTGTCATTAAAGAAAGACTATTAGAACAAAAAGAAAACTCAGGCTTATCACTGCTGTTTCAGTCTTTTGGTTTTAAACACGGTAGTCCGACTGACTCAGATTTTGTATTCGATGTCAGATGCCTGCCTAACCCGCACTGGGAGCCAGAGTTACGACCATTAACAGGACAAGATCAGGGCGTTATTGAGTTTTTACAATCCTATGAAATAGTCGATAACATGTTTAACCAGATAGCTCAGTTCATTGAAAACTGGATACCTGAGTTCGAGGCCCAAAACCGCTATTATTTAACCGTATCCATTGGCTGCACAGGTGGTCAACACAGATCTGTTTATCTGGCAGAAACGTTACAAACTTACTTCAAAGGTAAGCGTGAAAATGTATCACTTCGCCACCGAGAAATGGAATAAGCGGGTCAGCATAAAATGAATGTAGGTTTATTACTGGTTAGTCACCCTGGCATTGCTCCTGCTTTATTAACGAACGCATTTAGAATTCTTGGCTCAAACCCGATCAAAACCAGTGTGCTTGAAGTGCCTATGGATACGGATCTTGATAACCTGTCGATTGAAGCCGAAAAAATTATTAGTGAGCTCGATCAGGGCGATGGTGTTCTGATACTGGCTGACCTGTATGGCAGCAGCCCTTGCAACCTCGCTTACCGATTTAAAAACAAGCAACATGTTCGAATCGTATCCGGATTAAATCTGTCGATGTTGATCAGAACCATGAATTATTTCCAGGAAGATCTGGAGTCACTGGCCCAAAAGGCCGCCACTGGCGCGACCGAGGGCATTCGCATCGATCAGATCAATTAGAACCCAAGAACAAACATAGCTAATATGTATCACAATATAGAGACAACATGAATATGCAGGAACGAGACGTCACCATTATCAATAAACTAGGCTTACATGCCCGGGCAGCTGCCAAGCTCGTCAACGTGGCATCAAAATACACCAGCCTTATCGAAGTAGAAAAAGACGGACAACGCGTCAATGGTAAAAGCATCATGGGTGTAATGATGCTTGCCGCCAATCAGGGCTCCACGATCAAACTACTAGCTGATGGCACTGATGCCGAAAAAAGCCTGAATGATATGGAACAACTGATCAATAACTACTTCGATGAAGATGAGTAAGCAGTAACCCCTAGATCAATAATTATAACCACCTAATATTCAGATATATTGAAGCTGCTTTGACCCAGTAAAATTGTCAGGCATAATCGATAATTCGACTTTCTAATTAATGGAACTTATATGAGCATAATGCTTAACGGTATCGGCGTTTCACGCGGCATAGGCATCGGTAGTGCCTATGTGTTATACCGTGAGCAACCTGAAGTTCAGGAGTACTTAATTGCTGATGAAGACGTTCTTAATGAAATTCAGCGCTATAAACGGGCAAAAGACGCCGCATTAAAAGAACTCAGCGCCATCAAGCAGCGGATTGATCAGGACACACCTGACGAAATTATTGCTTTTATAGACACCCATTTACTGATGATTGACGACCCGGTTCTTAATACTGGCGTCATTAATCACATTAAACGCCTCCGAAATGCCGAGTGGGCGCTACAGATTCAATGTGAGCGCCTGATTTCTGTTTTTGACAATATGCACGACGAATACCTGAAAACACGTCAGGATGACATCTACCATGTCGTCAGAAGTATTCAGCTGTGTCTGGGTGATGAAAACCCTCAGCACCAGCTTGGTGACTCATTAAAAGGCAGAGTTATTGTTGCCGATGATCTGACCCCGGCTGACACACTACTGATGAAACATCAGAAAATAGCCGGATTCATTACCGAATATGGCGGCCCTTTGTCGCACACTGCGATTCTTGCAAGAAGCTTAAGTATTCCTGCTCTGGTGGGTGTGCATAAAGCCCGCCAGCTGATTAATGCCAACGAACAAATCATTATTGATGGCAAACGCGGCATGCTGATTGTTGAGCCTGATTCTAAATCGTTAAAACATTTCCGCTCTTTAAAGCGTCAGGAACAGCAGAGAAAAACAGAACTCAAACAACTGGCCAATCGCCCTTCAATTACTCGGGATGATATTGCCATTACGTTGCATGGCAATATCGACCGCCCTGAAGACGTAAAAGCCCTCAGAAAAGTTGATGAGACGGGCGTCGGCCTGTACCGCACAGAGATGATGTTCATCAGCGCTAGCGTTGCGCCAGATGAAGAACAACAATTTCTGGAGTATCGACGTGCTGTCAAAGCCCTAAAAGGCAATCCGCTGACGATCAGGACACTCGATCTGGGTGCTGATAAAGAAATGAAAGACACCCAGCAGCATGGCCCTCTAGTACATAACCCTGCCATGGGCCTGAGGGCGATTCGACGCTGCCTGAAGCACCCTGAAATGTTTATCATGCAGCTGAAAGCCATTTTACGCGCTTCAGCCTACGGCACCATCCGCTTAATGATTCCAATGCTGACAAATCATGCTGAACTCGATCAAATTTTCCTGCTAATAAAACAAGCTAAATCTGAGTTGGATAAGAAAAAACAGACCTATGATAACGACATGGCTATTGGTGCCATGGTCGAGGTACCTGCCGCTGCTCTGTCTGCTGAAACCTTTGCAGAAAGACTCGATTTCTTATCCATCGGCACCAATGACTTAATTCAATACACACTGGCGCTGGACAGAATTGATGATGAAGTGAGTTATTTATATGACCCGCTACACCCGTCGGTGTTGCGCTTGATTGATATGACGATTACTGCTGGCAGAAACGCCGACATCCCGGTTTCTATGTGTGGTGAAATGGCCAGCGACCCAATGTACACAAAACTACTATTAGGTCTGGGCTTAAGATACTTTAGTGTGCCCGCATCAGCGTTGCTGGAAATCAAATCCATCATCAATAACGCCAATGCCTCCAATCTCGAGCACAACACCCGCCAAATATTAACACTACACCACCATTCCGACATTAAACGTGCCGTCAATAAACTCAATCTCGACGAACATGACTCGCCAGTAAAACTACACGCCTGATAAAACTCCCCGCAAGTAAAAAATAATTTACCTTTTCACAACCTTCACAAGCTAAAATCGGCTAAACTATTTACAGTAAATTTAAGTTTATTCCGTAACATACTAATAATATTACATTTCACTATGCCTGAAACTCCAACTCAGCAAACGTATAAAGACTTACTGCAATCGATTGAGAGCGGTAGCCTTCGTTATGCCAAGGCCATGCTGAATAGCCTGAAAGCTGGAGAAATCGCTCACCTGATCGAATCATTACCACCCGAAAAAGGTAAAATTATTTATGATTTGATTGAACAGGAGCTTGAGGGTGAAGTATTAGTTGAAGTGGGTGATGAAGTTCAGCGCCGCCTTATCAGCGATAAAAAACCTGAAGATCTGGCAGCTGTCACTGATAACCTCGATACCGATGATCTGGCTGATTTTCTACAATCTTTACCTAATCAGCTTACCGACCAGGTTTTAAATTCATTAGATAAACAACAGCGAAAACGCCTCGAAAAAGTTCTGTCATACCCTGAAGACAGTGCCGGTGGTCTGATGAATACCGACACCATCACCATTCGTGCACAGGTAACGTTAGATGTAGTACTGCGTTATTTAAGACGCCGAAAAGAATTACCAGCGCAAACAGATAGCTTAATCGTGGTTGATGGCCATGATAATTACCTGGGCACACTTCCTCTCACAACTTTGCTCACCAGCTCTTCGGAAGTCAGCGTTTACGAAGTCATGGACACTCAGGTTGAAGCAATTGAGGCTAATACATCTGCAACTGCCGTTGCTAAAATATTTGAAACTCAGGATCTAATCTCAGCACCCGTCGTCAATGAAAACAACAAACTACTGGGTCGAATTACGATTGATGACGTGGTTGATGTTATCCGAGACGAAGCAGAACACTCCGTGATGGGTATGGCCGGTTTAACAGAAGAAACCGATTTGTTTGCTAAAGCCCTGCCCAGTGCCAAACGGAGAGCCGTCTGGTTAGGTATCAATTTGATAACCGCCTTTATGGCATCCTGGGTGGTTGATCAGTTTGAAGCCACCATAGCGCAGATTGTTACCGTCGCTGTTCTAATGAATATCGTTGCCAGCATGGGTGGCATTGCTGGCACTCAAACGCTGACACTGGTCATCAGGGGCATGGCGCTTGAACAAGTCACGAATCAAAATATCCGTTACCTGTTCACCAAAGAAATTCTTGTTGGATTAATTAACGGTATTCTCTGGGCGCTGGTAGTCGCTCTAGTTGCTGCCCTGTGGTTCCAGAACCTGCAGATGGGTTATGTGATAGCCGCCGCAATAACCATTAATTTATTCTTCGCTGCATTTTCTGGCGTTGCGATCCCACTCATATTACGCAGGCTAAACATTGACCCGGCAATTGCAGGTTCAGTTATCTTGACGACGGTAACCGACATTGTGGGTTTGTTAACCTTCCTTGGATTAGCTTCTTTATTCTTACTATAAAATAACGACTGTTCATTATCCCTGGTTTGATGGCGTCAACAAATCACTTCATCATGTTCAGCGACCAGCCACTCCAGTGCCATCTCCCTGCCTGAAAACATCTCGATATTCCATTGTTTTTCACGGGGAGTATTAATTAAAGAATCTGTTGAAGCCCTGGACACCTCATTGTAAACCACCACAGCAATCGCTTTAATTTGATCAAGATTCGCAATCGATTGTTGCGCAGAAAAATCATAAGTATAAGAATGAAGTTTATTGATAAGCAGTGAAAAAGGGGCTGTTAAATGCCTGGTTAAAAAATCATGATATTGATCGACCATTATCTGGGTCATTTCAATGCCATCATGAACAATAACCTCGGCGATATCAGGCCTAAGAATAACAATATTTGCAAAATCAAGTTTGTGTAATTCCATTTTCATGCTCAACTAATTTTAATTAATGATTTAACCAGCATTAAGAATATTGATCTTCCAACTTACCAAAGTGTAAGTCAATTAACTTTAAACATTTTAATATTAGTTGTAAAAAGTTATGACGTATTTCATTGCTTGTAAAAAGTTTTGACATGTTTCGGACACTCTAAAAATAAATACCTAACTTTTTCAATAAGAAGAATTTATAAACACAATAAATATTTAAAAAATGAATTTTCTTAACAAAAATCCTGACCTCTACAAAAACACCACACAATGTTTTTACCATTAAAATCACTTAAAGCTTAAATACTGCACAAGGTATCGACCCAAACGCACCGGCCATTGCCTACTGCAACAGTGGTCACCTGGCTACAGGAAGCTGGTTTGTTATGAATGAACTAGTGGGCAACAAAAATGTGCGATGGCTCTATGCACCAGTGGATACTGGAGAAACGCCCGGTAAAAAATATGGCCACTGAGTAGAATTATTATCTGTTGCAGTAAAATCAGGACAATAAAAAAGCGCGGACATACCACGCTTTTTTATTTATCTAACAAAGACTTTTTAAGTTTTATTTTTTATTTGCAGCAATTCTCAGACGTAATGCATTTAATTTAATAAATCCTTCTGCATCTTTCTGATTGTATGCACCTTCATCATCTTCAAAAGTTGCAATCGATTCATCAAATAATGAATCAGTTTCAGATTTACGACCAACAACAGTTACATTACCTTTATACAGTTTAACTCTAACCACACCGTTAACAGTGGCCTGTGATGCATCGATCATCTGCTGCATCATCTCACGTTCTGGTGACCACCAGTAGCCGTTATAAACTAACTCAGCATACTTTGGCATCATAGAGTCTTTAAGGTGAGCAACTTCACGATCAAGTGTTAATGATTCCATCGCGCGATGTGCTTTTAACATCACTGTACCTGCTGGTGTCTCGTAGCATCCGCGAGACTTCATACCAACATAGCGATTCTCTACAATATCGTCCCGACCGACACCATTTTCACCCGCCACTTTATTCAGATACTCCATCACCTGAGCAGGTGTCATTTCTTCAGCATTAATAGCAATGATATCGCCTTTCAAAAACTCTAATTCAAGGTAAGTTGCCTGATCAGGTGCTTTTTCAGGTGAAACAGTCCAGCGCCACATATCCTCTTCTGGCTCTGCCCATGGGTCTTCCAGAATGCCTCCCTCATAAGAAATATGTAATGAGTTCGCATCCATTGAATAGGGTGATTTTTTACCACGCTTTTGCTCTACTGGAATATTGCGCTCTTCGCAGTAGGTCATCAGCTTTTCACGAGAATTAAGATCCCATTCACGCCATGGCGCGATGACTTCAATACCCGGAGCTAGAGCATAAGCACCAAGTTCAAAACGCACCTGATCATTACCTTTACCAGTTGCTCCATGAGAAATGGCATAAGCACCAGTTTCTTTAGCAATCTCAACCAGACGCTTGGCAATTAACGGACGAGCAATCGACGTTCCCAGTAAATACTCGCCTTCATAGACAGTATTGGCGCGGAACATTGGGAACACGTAATCACGCGCATATTCTTCACGTAGGTCTTCGATATAGATTTCTTTAACACCCATTGCCTGGGCTTTGGCGCGAGCGGGCTCAACTTCTTCACCTTGCCCAATGTCAGCGGTAAATGTCACCACTTCACAATCGTAGGTTTCTTCCAGCCACTTTAAAATAACTGACGTATCCAGACCGCCTGAATAGGCAAGCACGACCTTCTTTTTAGACATAGATGTTTCCCGGAAAATATCGACTGATTGAATGGCGGGAATTATACAGAACTCCGCAGCGAGTACATAGCGCCTTAGAGGAAATTCAGCTCAATGTCATACTGCTCAGGGTTACCTGATCAGCTGTACCTGAACCCGGCGATTAAATTTACGACCCGTGATACTCGAATTACTGACATGAGGTTTTTTCTCACCCCGCCCTATGATTTTCAGTTTCTTTTTAGAAACTCCTTTTGAAATCAGATACTTACTGACCGCTCTCGCCCTTCTGTTAGATAATAGCTGATTTAAATAACGAAAGCCGATGCTATCAGTATGACCGGTAATCCTCAGCTTTTTCACAGAACGGTCGCTCTTAACATACATAGCAATTCGATCCAGTAACTCTTTAGCATCTTTTTTTAGCCTGGCACTGCCTGAATCAAATAACATAGATGTGTTCTTAACATCATCGTAGCCATAGGGGAGTAATTTTGACTGACATGTCAGGAACTCCGGCCAGTTATCCCTAAAATGCACCGTTGAAACCGCCACTGCTACATCTTCCGAACTATCAGCCCAGTCCCTGAAATGCAGGCTTGGCTGCATACCCTGATCGAGTTCATACAACATGCGCAAGGCAACATCACGGGTGAAATAGATCGGTGTTTTACCTTTGATTAAAGGCGACCGGGATAATTCTCTCGGAACTATATGCGGCTTCCAGAAAGGAGGACTGGAATAAAGCAATGCTACCGAATCTTTGACCGGTGGCTGATCAACTTTTATGACAAAAGATAATTCACCACCGGAGGAATGGATAAAAACAGCCTGCCCAAACCGGGGAATATTCTGTTTTAACTCACATTGTACGGGTGAGGTCGAGACAGACCACTGCACATCATCCAGTGTTGCTTCGTAATGCTGCAGCGCATGTAAACGCCCGGTTGTCACCAATAGTAGTGGCAGACAGAGCAACGCTCTTGCAGTTATACGAGTTGTCAAACAGAGTTCCATACAGGCGTTAGCGGCATAGAACTATAATACTTTAGTGTTTATTCGCCATGAATGGCTGCGCTGATCATCTGCCATTGGCCATCAATATTCACCAGATGAAAACCAATCTGTTGCGCAGCGGCGACTGTATTTTCCGCATCATAGAGATTAATAATTACATTGACGTAAAGATTACGACCATTGCGCTCGAATACATCCAGGCTATCGGTTTTTAAATACACGCCTTTAACTTTATCGATACTGGTTTTCAAGTTACTCAAATATTGCATTAACTCCACTTCAGAACCCACAACAGTAATGCTATCATTTTCAATGAAACTCACTGGAAAATGCAGCATTTTAGATAAAGCCGCTGCTTTGTAACCTGCTATTAATTGCGTATAACGCTCAAGCCACAGCTTCACTTCTTTGTTATCTGTGAATACCTGTTCAGTTTTTTTCTGATCGGTAGCAGACATAAACACCGATAGTTTTTTATTGAAAGCGATCATATTAGATCTTGCTTCTGAACAACTCGATCCTGAACGGCTACAGAGATTATCGATTACAATTTTATAACTACCATTTTTCAGCTTTACTTTTTTAACAGTGATTTCCATTTCTTCAGAACCTATTTCTTTCTCTTCTGACTGAATCACTTCATCGTTAAAAATTTCAATACCCTGCGGGCTGTATTTATCTACCCATGCGCCTGCCGCCTCCCACATTTTTTGACACATTTCTTTACTATCACAAACTGGTGAAGACTGAATAAAAACGACATCTTCTTTAACTTCGTTTTTATTGCCTAAACAACCACTCAGCAATAGAACATAGAAAATCGCGGACAATAAAATAATTAGATTCTTTTTCATATTTTCTCTTTCTTAATTTGTTTTGTAACCGAACTCACCCTGCCAGTTACCCTTTTTATAATCGAGTTTTAACCAGCGCGGCGTAAAGCATTCTCTTCGCTGAATTTCAAAATCGCTTTTAGCAGGCTCTGGCTCAGCATCTTTAAGCATGCAACTTTCTGTCATCACCGGATGAAAACTGACGCTAAGATTATCATTAACTGGCACACTATCTGACTGTCGTTGTCGATCATGGAATAATACCTGCTTCCTGATCAGACAACTAAAATACAACTCCATCTCAACAAACAATGCTGAATTACGTTGCTGCAAGGCTTTTTCAGCTGATTTTGAAAGATAAATCTGCACTGATTTATTTTGAATACTTATCTCAATCATAGCGCCCCCAATCCATCCATCATACCTTAGAGATTAAGTTTTTCCAGTGCGTTTAAAAAACCAAATATATAATTCATAAAAAAGGCCGCATTAGCGGCCTTTTATTAACAACTAGCAAGTAACGCTTACTTTTTCTTCGGCATATAAATATCAGTACAGGTTCCTTCTGCGACTTCTGCGGCAAAGTTAATGGTTTCAGATAATGTAGGATGTGGATGAACCGTTAATGCCAGATCCTCTACATCGGCACCCATCTCCAGTGCCAGTGTTGCTTCTGCTATTAACTCTCCGGCATTTGGACCGACGATACCAGTACCAATAATGCGATGATCTTCATCCAGTAATACCTTAGTCAACCCATCATCTCTACCGATTGATAATGAACGACCACTCGCTGCCCATGGGAAAACACCTTTGCTGTATTTGATGCCTTCTTCTTTACACTGATCTTCCGTTTTACCCATCCAGGAAACTTCTGGGTCGGTGTAACACACCGAAGGAATAGTTCGTGCATCAAAGAATGATTTCAGACCCGAGATAACTTCAGCCGCCACTTTCGCTTCATGAGTTGCTTTATGTGCAAGCATAGGCTGACCAACAACATCACCGATTGCAAAAATGTGATCAACATTAGTACGCTGCTGTTTATCAACATTAATGAAGCCATTTTCTTCAACCGCAACACCGGCTTTGTCGGCATCAATCAATAAACCATTTGGACTACGACCAATTGCGACTAAAACTTTATCAAAAGTATCAGTTTCGGGTGCTTTTTTACCATCAAAAGTACAGCGCATACCTTCATCTGTAGATTCGATTGCCGTTACCATTGTGTTTAAATAAATATTGGCATAACGTTTTTTAACACGACGTTCTAATGGACGAACGATATCGCGATCAGCCCCTGGTATTAAACCAGAGCCCAATTCTACAACGGTGATTTCAGAACCTAACGCGTCATACACCATCGCCATCTCTAGACCGATGATGCCACCACCAACAACCAATAAACGCTTAGGCACTTCAGCTAACTCTAATGCACCAGTCGAATCCATTACACGAGAATCTTCCCATGGAATGAATGGCAATTTAGTAACACGTGAACCAGCAGCGATAATGGCATTATTAAAACCAACAACAGTTTTCTTTCCATCTTGTTCAACTTCAATGGTATTGGCTGAAGTGAACTTACCGTAGCCATGAACAATTTCAACTTTACGTTGTTTTGCCAGTTGCTTTAAACCACCGGTTAATTTACCGATAACTTGTTCTTTATTCGCACGAATACCATCAATATCAATTTCTGGTTTACCGAAAGTAACGCCGTGTTTTGCAAACTCTTCAGCTTCATTAATAATGTGCGCAGTATGCAATAACGCTTTTGAAGGGATACAACCAACGTTCAGGCAAACACCACCGATGTTATCAAATTTTTCGATTAAGATAACTTTCAAGCCAAGGTCAGCTGCACGGAAAGCCGCTGTATAACCACCAGGGCCGGAACCTAACACTACTACCTCGGCAGTCTTATCTGCCACACCATCAAAACTGCTCGCTGCTGGAGCAGGCTCAGCAGTTTTTTCTTCAACTTTTTCTTCTTTAACAGGAGATGAAACTGGCGTCACTGCTTCTGCAGGAGCAGCGCCCGCTTCAAGTTTCATCATCAGTGAGCCTTCACTGACACTGTCACCAATCGCTATACATATTTCTTTAATCACACCCGCTTGTGGTGAAGGTATTTCCATCGATGCTTTATCAGATTCGACAGTAATAATTGAATCTTCTTCCGCAACGGTATCGCCAACACTGACTAAGACTTCAATAACTTCAACCGCATCAAAGTCACCAATATCAGGAATGTTTACATCAATAATATTACTCATGTTTTTAGCTCCCGATTAAAGTAACAGACGACGTGTATCAGACAACACACGGTTCAGGAATGAAGTGAAACGTGCACCATCAGCACCATCAATAACGCGATGATCATAAGACAATGACAACGGTAAAACTAAACGTGGCTCAAACTCTGTGCCATTCCATACTGGTTGCATTTTTGAACGCGATGCACCAAGTATTGCAACTTCAGGTGCATTTACGATTGGTGTAAATTTAGTACCACCAATACCACCTAAACTAGAAATAGTGAAACAACCGCCTTGCATGTCTGATGGTTTTAATTTTTTCTCACGTGCTTTCACACTGATTTCACCCAGCTCTTTTGCCAGTTCAACCAATGATTTACGATCAACATCATTAACAACAGGAACCACTAAACCATCTGGCGTCGCCACAGCAATACCAATGTTGTAGTAATTTTTCAGAATCAGGTTTTCACCTGTAGCATCCAACGAACTGTTAAAACGTGGATACGCTTTCAGTGCAGAAACAACCGCTTTCATTAAGAAAACCAGCATCGTGATTTTCACGCCAGCGTCTTTGTATTCTGCAACCATTGATTTACGGAATGCTTCTAAGTCTGTAATGTCTGCTTCATCAAATTGTGTAACGTGTGGAATGGTTACCCAGTTACGATGTAAGAACTGACCTGTTAATTTATTAATTTTTGAAAGTGGTTGTGTTTCAATTTCTCCCCACTTACTAAAATCAATTTCTGGCATAGGCGCAACACCCAAACCACCTTGTGCCGCACCACCTTGAGACAATGCTTTTTTCACAAATGATTTTACATCTTCTTTTGTGATGCGAGCTTTACGACCTGAACCTTCAACCGCACCCAGATCAACACCTAATTCGCGTGCAAATTTACGAATCGCAGGGCTAGCATATGCTTTTGAAAAACTGACTTCATCGATATTAGCTGTCGGCGATGGCTTAGCGACTGGCGCTGATGTTGCAGCTACTTCTTTCTTAGCAACTTTGTACTCTGCAGGCTCTTCCGACTTTACTTCAGCTTTTGGTTCTTCTGCTGGTACAGCCGCACCTTCTGCAGCTGGTTCAATAACCATCATTAAACTGCCTTCAGAAACATTGTCACCAACGCTTACTTTCAACTCTTTAATAACACCGGCTTCTGGTGCTGGAATTTCCATTGATGCTTTATCTGACTCAACCGTAATGATTGAATCTTCAGCTGCAACCGTGTCACCAACAGCCACTAATACTTCGATAACTTCGACTGAATCAAAGTCACCAATATCAGGAATTAGAATTTCTTTACTCATTATTTTTCTCCTGTCTCGTAACTTATTAAATTACGCGTACAACGGATTAATTTTTTCAGCGTCGATGCCGTACTTTTCAATCGCCTCAGCCACTTTACCCGCTGGTAAAGTACCTTCATCAGCTAACGCTTTAAGCGCAGCGACGGCAACATAGTAACGGTTCACTTCAAAATGTTTGCGTAACTGAGCACGCGTGTCACTGCGACCAAAGCCATCAGTACCTAATACTGTGTAACTAGCAGGAACCCAGGTACGAATTTGATCTGCATAACTGCGGATGTAATCCGTTGCACAAATAACAGGACCACGACGACCTTTCAGACACTGCTCAACATAAGCTGGTTTTGCATCTTCTAATGGATGTAAACGATTCCAACGATCAGCATCTTGAGCTTGGCGCGCCAGTTCATTCATACTGGTTGCACTCCAGATGTCTGCATCAACACCCCAGTCCTGTTCCAGTAATTCCGCAGCACCAATTACTTCACGTAAAATAGTACCTGAACCCATTAGCTGAACTTTTTTCTTCTTCTTGCCACCGGCTTTGAACAAGTACAGTCCTTTAATGATGCCTTCTTCCGCACCCGTTGGCATAGCAGGATGCGTATAGTTTTCATTCATGGTTGTTACGTAGTAGAAAACATTTTCCTGTTCTGCATACATACGACGCAAACCATCTTGAATGATGACAGCCAATTCGTAATTAAACGTTGGATCATAAGCAACACAGTTTGGAATCGTGCCTGCCTGGACTAGACCATGACCATCCTGGTGCTGTAAACCTTCGCCCGCTAATGTCGTACGACCTGCCGTTGCACCGATTAAGAAACCACGCGCCTGCATGTCGCCAGCTGCCCATGCCAGATCACCAATACGCTGGAAACCAAACATAGAATAATAAATATAGAACGGCACCATGTTCACGCCGTGATTACTGTAAGCAGTTGCTGCAGCAATCCACGATGACATTGCACCGGCTTCGTTAATACCTTCTTCTAAAATCTGTCCGCTCTTGTCTTCCTTGTAGAACATGATTTCTTTTTTATCCTGTGGTGTGTACAACTGACCCACAGAAGAATAAATACCGAGTTGGCGGAACATGCCTTCCATACCAAAAGTACGCGCTTCGTCCGGTACGATAGGTACAACATTTTTACCCATCTTTTTGTCACGACATAATAACGTCAGCAAACGAACATAACCCATCGTCGTTGACATTTCTTTGTCGCCACTGCCTTTTAATAACGGCTCGAATAATGACAGTTCTGGTACTTCTAATGGCGCAGCAAGATTTGAACGCGATGGTAAATAACCACCCAGTTCTTTACGGCGCTCGTGCATATACTTCATTTCTTCGCTGTCTTCAGCTGGCTTGTAATAAGTGCCGGCTGCTGCTTCTTCATCCGTCAAAGGAATATTGAAACGATCACGCACATAAATCATTTCGTCTTCAGCTAATTTCTTCTGCGAGTGAGTACGCATCTGGCCTTCACCGGCCGCACCCATACCATAACCTTTTACAGTGTGAGCAAGAATAACCGTTGGCTGATCGACAGTTTCAGATGCCGCTTTATACGCTGCATAAACTTTATGTGGATCATGACCACCACGGTTCAGACGCCAGATATCATCATCTGACATATTTGAAACCATTTCTTTTAATTCTGGATACTTACCAAAGAAATGCTCACGTACATAAGCGCCATCTTTTGATTTGTAGTTCTGGAAGTCGCCATCGACTGCTTCCATCATGCGTTTTTGCAGTAAGCCGTCTTTATCTTTAGCCAGCAATGCATCCCAGTAACTGCCCCACATGACCTTAATCACGTTCCAGCCATTGCCACGGAAGTTGGCTTCCAGTTCCTGAACGATTTTACCGTTACCACGAACCGGACCATCAAGGCGCTGCAGGTTACAGTTAACAACCCAGATCAGGTTACCTAATTTTTCACGTGAGGCTAATGAAATCGCACCTAATGATTCTGGCTCGTCTGTTTCGCCATCACCAAGAAATGCCCAGACATTACGATCTTTAGTATCGGCCAGGCCACGATCCTGAAGATACTTCATAAAACGCGCCTGATAAATCGACATGATTGGGCCTAAACCCATTGATACCGTCGGGAACTGCCAGAAGTCTGGCATTAACCATGGATGAGGATAGGAAGACAGACCATTGCCATCGACTTCCTGACGGAAATTATTTAACTGGTCTTCGCTCAAGCGGCCTTCAAGGAAAGCGCGAGCATAAGTACCCGGAGAAGCATGGCCCTGTGAATAAACCAGATCACCACCGTGCTGTGCAGAAGCCGCACGCCAGAAATGGTTAAAACCTATATCGTATAGAGTGGCTGCCGATGCAAAAGAGGCAATATGACCACCCAGTTCGGTGCTCTTACGGTTGGCTTTAACCACCATTGCCACAGCATTCCAGCGAATATAGGCACGAAGGCGTGATTCAATCGTTCGATCACCCGGCATGGCAGGTTCAAGATGCTGTGGAATCGTATTTACATAAGCAGTATTTGCTGAATAAGGCAGGTTTGCACCAGAACGTCGCGCTTTGTCGATCATCTGCTCTAATAAATAATGAGCGCGTTCAACACCTTCGTTTTCAATCACAGACTCAAGCGCTTCAAGCCACTCGTGCGTCTCTATACTATCAATATCTACCTGATCGGTTGGTAACGACATACTATCTACCTCTTATATAACTACGACCCCATATCACTAACAACATTAGTAAGCATGGGTTTTAAGTGTCAGGTATCTTGTCGCTTTTACAGTACAAGGTCAATATTTTTAGGTGATTTTTGAAAACTAAAATATTATCAATATAGTTATCAATGGGTTATAGAGTAAGAATAAATTTTGCACATATTTTGAGCAGCACAAACTTCCCCAATAAAACAGCAAATTCAGCCTTATTTTTAATATTTACTCACCCCGTGCCAAACAAAACTGAAAATCTTTCGTGTATTAGCCCAATACCATACCAATTTCTGTTAAAAATTAAATCAATGAAATATTTTTAATAGACAATTCAATCATTTATCGTCATAACTATTTTTTATTCATCTTTATTGCTCATAAAAAATTACTATTACAACTACCTGAAGAGAGACCTATACTTAAACTAAGAATTTCTAAACAGGAATTCACTATGAAGAAATTGACGCTCCCTATTTTACTTGGCTTAATCACGCTAATTGTGCCTGCCGCTATACAGGCTCGCGATAGCGCTGAATTTGTACAAACCCCCTACGAAGAACAGAAAGTTGTTTTTGATTTCTATTTTGATGAACCATCGAAAATAGCCACTGCACTTTACTGGTTGCGATCACTGATCAACCCGATGACTGAAGAACCTTATAATATAGCGCCTGACTTTCATGACATTAAAGTGGTTATCCACGGTACAGAAATTGTTACTGTGGCTAAGAAAAACTATGAAAAGTACAAAGATATTGTTGAACGAATGCGTTATTACGCGGAATTCGGTATTGAATTTAAAGTATGCGCACTTGCTGCCAATGATTATGACTATCTGGTCAGTGATTTTCAGGAGTTTATTGATGTCGTGCCCTCTGCGATTACCGAAATCTCGCATTGGCAACAAAAAGGCTACGCCCTTATAGTGCCTAAAGTACCTATAAAAAAACACGCCATTGAAGACATCCGGTAAAAACCCTCTCCACTTCATTACTAACCACTAATATACCTATTAAAGCCAGTGGCATGATAGCCATTTTCTATCATGATCATTGGTATTAACAATTTTGAAATTCCCCCAATTTAAACTAAGGTTTGATGGTTCAAATAATTTTTATACAACAAAATGGGGAGAAACCCAATGGAACTGAAAGGTAGTAAAACTGAACAATCATTAAAAGATGCTTTTGCAGGCGAATCACAAGCTAACCGTCGTTACCTGTACTTTGCAGCAAAAGCTGACGTTGAAGGTTATAACGATGTATCGGCAGTATTCCGTTCTACTGCAGAAGGTGAAACGGGCCATGCGCACGGTCACCTGGAATATCTGGAAGCATCTGGTGATCCAGCAACAGGTCTGCCAATTGGTGGCACTTCAGACAACCTGAAGGCATCTATCGCTGGTGAAACTCACGAGTACACTGATATGTACCCCGGCATGGCTAAAGATGCACGTGAAGAAGGTTTCGATGAAATTGCTGACTGGTTCGAAACTTTAGCAAAAGCGGAGCGCTCACACGCTAACCGTTTCCAGAAAGCACTGGATAGTCTGGAGTCATAAGACTTTTGCACCCCAAAAAGACGGGGCTGTTCCCGGCCCCGTTCTTTTACAAAAATAATAAACAAGAAAAACATACATATAATGGAGCATGAGATATGGCACGCGAAGGCAGCTTAGAAGCACCCACTCGTCATCCGATAGACTGGAAAAATCCGGACTTTTTTAACGAAGACCTGCTTAATAAAGAACTAGAGCGCGTTTACGATATCTGTCACGGCTGTCGTCGTTGCGTTAGCCTATGTCATGCTTTTCCAACCCTGTTTGATTTAGTCGATGAATCAGAGACTATGGAAGTAGATGGTGTTGCCGTTGAAGATTATATGAAGGTGGTTGATCACTGCTACCTGTGTGACCTGTGTTTCCTGACCAAATGTCCGTACATACCACCACATGAATGGCAGCTCGATTTTCCACATCTGATGCTACGCGCCAAAGCGATCGAATTTAAAAAGAACGGCACCTCATTCCGGAATAATTTACTCTCGAATACCGATGCTGTTGGTAAAACCATGAGTACACCTGTTGTTAGTCAGGTGGTAAATTTTGTTAACAAGATTCCTCTCACGCGAGCTGTTCTCGACAGCACATTAGGCATTCACAAATCAGCACACTTGCCAGAGTATCATTCAAGCACGCTGAGCAAACGATTAAAAAATCACAATTCAACGAGTGATGTTAAAGCCACCGAAGGCACCACAGGTAAAGTAGCACTGTTTGGCACCTGTTACGGTGAGTACAATGAACCGCATTTGGGTGAAGATCTGGTTGCCGTTTTTGAACATAACAATATTCCGGTCAACCTGGTTAGCCAGACAAAATGTTGCGGCATGCCAAAAATGGAAGCTGGTGATTTAGATGCCGTTGAAAAAGCAATGCAACACAATATCCCCATGCTTGCGAAAATGGTGGATGACGGTTTTGATTTAATTGCACCGGTACCTTCATGTGCATTAATGTTTAAACAGGAACTGCCATTACTGTTCCCGGACAATGCCGATGTGAAAAAAGTCGGTGAAGCTTTCTTTGATCCGTTTGAATATTTAATGTTACGTCACAAAGCCGGTGAACTGAATACCGAGTTTAAAAACTCACTGGGTAAAGTCGCTTATCATGTTGCCTGTCATCAACGCGTGCAGAATGTCGGCATGAAAACCCGTGATATTCTGCAATTGATTCAGGACACTGAAATCACTCCTATTGAACGTTGCTCAGGTCACGATGGTACTTACGCCGTGAAAAAAGAGTTTCACGATATCTCAATGAAAATTGCCAAACCAGTGATCAACCGCGTAAAGCAGGCAGAAGCTGATCATTACGGTAGTGACTGCCCAATGGCTGGTCACCAGATTGCCAATGGCATAGATGACAAAAAGCCTGAGCATCCATTAACCCTGTTACGTCAGGCATATGGTATTTAATCAGGCCAATATATTTATATAGGAAAGAAAAATGAGCACACTAAACAGAGAAGAACTCTACTCACTTGAACAATACGCAGAAATGCGACCGGACTTTCGTCAGAAAGTAATGGCACACAAAAAACCTCGCCGTATTTTTTTAGGTGATCACGCCACGCTTTATTTTGAAAGCGAACTCACCATGCGTTACCAGATTCAGGAGATGTTACGCATCGAAAAAATCTTTGATAAGGAAGGTATTCAGGAAGAGCTTGATGCTTACAATCCGTTAATTCCCGATGGTAAAAACTGGAAAGCGACCTTCATGATCGAGTTCCCGAATGAAGACGATCGTAAAACGGCACTGTCCAGCATGATTGGCATCGAAGAAAAAGTATATGTCACGGTTGAAGGTCATGAGTCTGTCTGGGCCATTGCCGATGAAGATTTAGAGCGCGACACTGAGGAAAAAACTTCTTCTGTTCACTTTATGCGCTTTGAATTAAGCGATGCCATGATTAATGACCTGAAAAACGGCAGCGCACTCAACATAGGTATCGAGCACCCGGCTTACACGGTGATGAAAACAGTTGATGATGGTGAGGCGCGCCAGTCATTGATTGATGATCTTGCCTAACGGTTATTAACTGCAAAAAAAAGGCGCTAATACTAGCGCCTTTTTTAATTTCTTTATTTATGACTAACTTAACTAATCGTTTTAAACACATCGACAGCGATACCAAAAGCTTGCTCAGTGGATTCAGCCAACACATTATAGTGCCCCATTTTTCTACCGGGACGAGCTTCTTCTTTACCGTACAAGTGTAATTTAAGATTTTTTTCTGAAAATAATTTCGCCCAGTCAACCGGCCATAAATCACCCAACAGATTAACCATCACTACCGGCGAAGTCAGACGTGCATCGCCAGTTGGTAACCCACACAAACTCCGTACCTGTTGTTCATACTGAGATGTCACGGTAGCATCCAATGTGTAATGACCACTGTTATGTGGGCGTGGCGCCATTTCATTAAAAACCAAATGATTATCACCGGTGATAAAAAATTCGACAGCCAGAATACCAACATAATTCATTGCATCTGCAAGAGCCATTGCTTGCTTTTGCGCCAACGCTGTCACTTCTTCAGAAATATTTGCAGGCACGGTAGATGTGTGCAAAATACCATTCACATGAACATTTTCTGAAACCGGAAAAACGGATACATCGCCAGTAACGTTGCGCCCTAAAATAACTGAAACTTCCTGTTTAAGATCCAGCATTTTTTCCAGCACGCACTCAACGGAACCAAACTCTTTAAATTTATTTTCTACTTCTTCAACAGAGCGAACAATAGCCTGACCTTTCCCGTCATAACCCAGTGATGATAATTTTAATATCGAAGGAAAACCCGTGATCTCAACAGCAGCATTAATATCAGAAGTCGTTAAGATGGTTTTAAATGGCGTGGTTTCTAAACCAGCCTGACGCGCAAAGTTTTTTTCACGTCCACGATTTTGTGCAACTTCAACCGACTCTGCCGATGGCGAAACAAAACATGACTCTGATAGCTTTCGTAAACTGGCTGCGGGTACATTCTCGAATTCAGTCGTAACGGCATCACAAAGCTCAGCCATTTTTTTCAAACCCGCCTGATCTTCATAACCAGCACAAATATGATGATCAGCAATTAAACCAGCCGGGCTGGTTTTATCAGAATCAAGAACAACCGTTTTGTAACCCATTGTTCTCGCTGCAACCACAAACATGCGGCCAAGCTGCCCGCCACCTAAAACGCCAATTGTTGCACCAGGTAAAATCATCGGACTTATTCAAGCTCCATAGCAAAAACCATTTTTTCCTGTTCCTTACGGAACGCGTCGAGTTTAATTGCCAGATCAGCATCAGAAATAGAAAGCATTGAAGCGGCATATAAGCCAGCATTTGCAGCACCCGCTTCACCAATAGCAAAAGTGGCTACCGGAACACCCTTTGGCATCTGCACAATAGAGAGCAATGAATCCATACCTTTAAGGTGTTTTGATGGCACAGGAACCCCTAACACTGGGATGGTCGTTTTGGCCGCCAACATGCCCGGTAAATGTGCAGCGCCGCCAGCACCGGCAATAATGCAGGTCAAACCACGCTCGCGAGCGGTTGCAGCATATTCAAACAATAAGTCCGGGGTGCGGTGCGCAGAAACTACTTTTGCTTCATAATTTATACCGAAAGCGTCTAGCTGTTCTGCTGCTTTTTGCATGACAGGCCAGTCACTATTACTTCCCATGACCAGACCTACTTTGATGTTTTCTTTGTCAGACATTACGTCTCTCCGCGCTTGGCGCTGGAAAAACGGCCTATTTTAACCATTTTTAGCTATAGAATGAAGTAAAAGTATTGAAGAACGACAAATTTCAATGTTTATAGCTGAATCTCCTTAATAGGAATCGGCTTTGCAACGGCATAACCTTGTACAAAATCGACACCCATTTCTCTTAATTTTTGTAGAATTTCTGGTGTCTCAACATATTCTGCAATCGTTTTGATGCCCATCACATGCCCGACCTGATTGATTGATTCAACCAGTGCTTTATCAATCGGGTCATCAACAATATCTCTGACAAATGCCCCGTCAATTTTCAAAAAATCGACTTTTAAATTTTTTAAATAACTAAAAGAACTCAGGCCGCTGCCAAAATCATCAAGCGAGAAGTAGCACCCCAGATTTTTCAGCTGCTCCATTAAATACTGTGCCCGGGTCAGATTAACGATGGCACTTGTTTCAGTCACTTCGAAGCAAATTAAAGAAGGGGCTAATTTATATTTTTTAAATTGCTCCTGCACATAAGGTAAAAACTCATCATCACAAAGTGACTGTGCTGAAACATTAATAGAAAATAATAAATTCCTGTCATCTGTTATTTGTATTAATTCTGTAATACTTTCAAAAGTATGCGCAATCATCCAACGATCAACCAGAGTCATCAAGTTGTAACGTTCTGCTGCTGGTATAAATGCCAGTGGCGGAATAAGTTTTCCCTTTTCATCTACCATACGGATTAGCATTTCAAAATGAGTAGCCAGTGTCTCATCAAAACTCATCATCTTTTGACAGAAAACTTCGAACCTGCCTTCTTCTAAGGCACGGGTGATTCTATGAACCCATTGCATCTGACCTTTTCGTTCCGCCAGCGCAGCATCATTATCATCAAAACTATGTATTCTGTTTCGACCTTCATCTTTTGCAACGTAACAAGCCGTATCTGCAGCACTCAATAAACCATGTAGATTACTGTGACTATCAACTGCAACCAGACCAATACTTACTCCGACAGCAAATGATTTATTTTCCCAGTTAAATTGAAAATCGTTGATAACAGATCTAAGCCTTTCAGCCAGTTCTTTTGCTTTTTTAACAGAGCAATTCATATAAAGCACACCAAATTCATCACCACCCAGTCGAGCCAGTGTATCTCCCGCGCGTATTTCTATTTTCAGTAAACCTGCCAGTTGTCTTAACAGTTCATCGCCTGCCACATGTCCACAGGTATCATTAACAACTTTAAACTGATCGAGATCCAGATAACACATGGCATGCTGAGTTTTTTCACCACGTGCAGACATCAATGAAAGTTCCATCCTGTTTTCAAATTCACGCCTGTTAATCAGACCCGTTAGTTCATCGTGACTGGCCTGATAACCTAATTGTAAAGCCATGGCTCGCATTTCTGTTACATCACGAAACACCAAAACGGTGCCACTTAGCATATTATCAGTATCAAATATTGGAGATGCCGTATACTCAATGGCATATTCAATACCAGACTTTAATAACAATCTAGCGTGGCCATCGGAGCTGTAGGTTGTTTGCTTTAATATAACTTCTAATACTGGATTAATTCGTTGCTCATGATTATCAGATAAAATAGTAAATGATTCAGAAATTTTGTTATGAATGACCTGAGACAAAATCACACCGGTTAAATCTTCAGCAACCGAATTCATATATTTAATGAAGCCTCTTTTATCGGTTGTTATAACAGCATCACCAATCGAGTGCAGTGTTACCTGAGCACGCTCTTTTTCTCTGGAAAGTTTTTTCTCTGTAACACCTATACGCCGGATAACAATAAAAGAAATTATGCTACCACCTAAGACAACAACAATAATAAACATCAAAAGATTTTGTTTTGTATTTTTTAATTGATTAGAAACATTGAGAACAGTCTGATTTGATTCATTTTCAAGCAAACTCAGTAAATTATATAGCTGCACGAAAACCAGATCCTGCCCAGGCAAAGCAGTTGTACTCAATATTTTTTCAGCTTCTTCCAGCCGATCATTCATAGCCATTTCCGCTATTTTCATTTGAGTTGGTGCAACCGTATTTGTTAGCTTACCCTGCGCCTTTAATATTGCATCTTCTTCATCACTTACGCCTAGCTCAATAAATTGTTTTCGTGCGGTTGCAAATCTGGCTCCATAACTATTGAAGCGCATCCATTCATCATCTCTTTCAAACGGATCTGCCAGACGAACCATTCTTTGCAAACTGATGGTACGTTCACGTGCGGAAACCAGCATGACGCTGATTAGATTTGTTTTGGTATTGTTGCCTTTAACCACATGCTCAACACTTTTGAAAGTAAGCTGCATCTGATCTGCCGCAATAATGGCGATTAAGGTCATTAATACAAAGATAGATCCAAAACCTATAACCAGGATCTGTTTAGTGTTTGTTAACTGCATTTCTTAAGTAAGACCTTGAATTCTTTCTACGCTTCAATTTAACAAGCATTATCAATAGATAAACCTGTATTCGGGCATGCTTTTGAATATAATAGCCTAGAATATACTATTAAATTGATTTTCAATAGATATATAAAATAACTATAAACGATGGATTTTTTATAAATGAAAAAGGTATTAATTGCCGGTGGCGCCGGTTTTATTGGTTCTCATACAGCCGATCTGTTACTCGAACAAAATATTCCAGTCCGAATCCTGGATAATCTTTCTTCAGGTTTTCGTCATAATTTACCGGCTCAGCATGACTTACTGGAATTCATTGAAGGTGATATTTGTAATGCTGAAATGGTTGACCGGTGTATGGATGGAGTCAGTCATTGTCTGAATTTGGCGGCTCAGGTTTCAGTCGTCAACTCACTTGAAGACCCGGCATTTTCTGCACAGCAAAATATTCTTGGTTTTGTAAATATCATCAATAGCGCCAAAAATCACAACATAGAAAGATTGGTCTATGCCTCTTCTGCTGCCATTTATGGCGAACCATCGCAATTACCATTAACTGAAGATGTGCCTATGCAGCAACTATCACCATATGGACTAGAAAAAGCGGTTAATGAACAATATTCACAATTATTTAACCATCTTTACGGTTTATCGACTCAGGGACAACGCTATTTCAATGTTTATGGTCCAAGACAAGACCCGAAATCACCTTATGCTGGTGTAATCGCTTTGTTTGTCGATAGAATTACAGCCAAACAGCCTGTTACGGTCTTCGGCGATGGAGAAAACACCCGAGACTTTATTTATATTGGTGATGTTGCAAAAGCCAATGTTGCATCATTAAAAGCTGATTATCAGGGAGCATGCAACATCGCTACCGGTAAAAAAACATCGTTACTGGATTTAATTAAAGCGCTGTCGGAACTGGCTAACTTCACGCCAGATATCACCTTCGAGCCGCCCAGAGAAGGAGACATTGTACACTCACTAGCCTCACCTGCATTAATGAACAAAGCGCTTGGTGTGGTAGCCGATACGACATTAAAAGACGGTTTAAGCAAACTGATTGAATATCAAAACCAGTAGCTACTAGTAATAGAAAATAAGACAGCTCAACACCCCATTTTCAATGGGGTTTCACGCATATAAATTAATTTTTTTCGAGCAAAACGCTATTTTTTCTTAATCTGCTTCTAAATTTCTATTTAATACTAGGAAAACCGACCAAAAGCGTCTATATATTTTACACATGACAGTCGTATGCTTTTTAAGGACGAACGATACAATTTTATATACGGACAAACCTTAGACAACATAACTATCTGTTTTTCATAGAAAAATAAGAAAATAAAGCTTTTTCGTATTTTTTAAGTAAAAAGCAAACAACCATTTATCAGAGACAGTTAACCTTTAATCTAAGGTTTCAGCAACTTTCGTTTTATATTACCTAGAATTCCTATATCATCTATGGCACATCTCTGAGCTAAACGTTTCACCAACTGACCAGTGATTATCTCGTAGACTTTTGAAAGCTCCATTCACTAGTCTGCGAAACAGCCATGGAAAAAGGCGATGATTCTGAATTATCCTTTTCAACCCATGCAAAACAAATAAACGAATACACGAATACACGAAAATCTGGCAACACCGTATTTGTTAAATGGATGGCACAGGAAAATATAAATGAAAGCCCTAAAACTAATACCGCTAACGCTGATTGTTGCTTTATTTGGTTGCTCACCCGAGAACCCTGCCGATGATCTTCCCCCCAATGATTTATTCCAAAGTTCAGTAACCGGTAAAGCCGCTTCACTGACTAAAGCCGAATACAACGCTTTGACTCCTGAACAACAATACCGCGTAGCCAACAAATTATTAGGCACTATGTTCAGAGGCGTTTCGGTTAATGACTTTTTTGATTTATCTAATGGCATGGACAACCTGAGTGTTAGGGACAGTGATTTTCTCAACACGATCGCCGTTAAATTGCTGACAAAAATCCCCACGATTGACGACAACCCTCCAGTTGGTGAATCAATTGATGAGATAAAAGATAAAATCGGCAGACTTGGATCTATTGGTTCATTATTTAATATCAGCGAACTGGCTGATGGCGCTCCTCAGGAAGTGGCGTTAGCACACACCACCCAACTTCCTTTAAGTTCAGACTCTTTCAATAACTGGATCGCATACATTCTTGCCAACTCAATTTTATTCTCTCCAGCAGAAGAAATTGACAGTACAAGCGCATTAGATACAACGGCTGTTTATAACCGTCTTGTCGACCAACTCGAAGCCGGCACTGATATAGGCACAATGATTCTGGCACATGAAAATTCTCCTCAAAACTGGCGTCGTTTCCGTTCACCGGAAGATAATACCCGAGAGATGATTGAAATTTATCTTGGACTGTTTGTACCAGAACCAGACGGTGATGAACAAAACGACGTAGTTAACGCTTCAATCACATGCCAACATTTATATCTGTCTGACGGTGAAGACGGCTTACCAATCTATCAGTTAGTTTCAAATGGTAATTACAATACCGAACAGGTGGTTGTACTTGATACCTTTATTACTTCTTGTGATGAGTTCTACGCATTAGTAGCCGGTCGACCCGAAGCAGTACCTCGCATGGTTGCAACCGTGGTTGAAACATTAATGTTAGATCGCTCAGGCGCAGACCGTGCAGCAATGATTGAATCAATCGCCGCTGCAGAACCAAAAACATTCCAGGATATTTTTGCAGCCGTTTTATTTTCTAAAGAGTATCTACTCTACACAGAACGAGCAAAATCGTTTGAAGAAAACAATTACAACATGGCTGCTCGCTTAAAATATGAAACGCCTGCAAATCATTTTATTAACACCGCATCATGCAGCAGAAACAATGGTGACTGTTCAGGTGATTTCACCTTCCTCGGTAATATGAACTGGCCTTCAATGACCAATAAGTTAGGCCGCTTAGCAGGTGTTCCTTTAGATACACTCAGCTTTGCACATTACCATCGCGGCTTCCGTGAAGGCATGATTATTGATACCAATGATTTCAACACAGGACTGATCGATAGTCCTGACACAGTACAACCAGATCTTGAAGATGAAAACAGTAACATCACATTAATTACTAACGATGTTGTCTCATCAATGACCGATGCAGAGTATCTTGATTACCTGTTCCTCAGCATGCTGGAAAGAAAAGCTGAAGCAGACGAGATAGCTGCATTAACACCACTGATGGGTACTAAAACTCAAACAGCCCGTGTAGTGCTTGATTACATTAGCCGCTTACCGGAACAATATTATTTTAATTGCGCCAAGGGAATCCAGACGTCGACGGATCCAATTACGTTGGAGACAACTTTAGGGGAGTGCGTACAATGAAAAGACGTGAATTTATAAAAGCATTGGGTGCACTCGGTGTAACAGCAATTGCTCCAGACATTTTTTCTGACAAGAGCTTTTTAGGCAGCGCTCAAGCCGCACCTGCTATAAACACTGCAACGGTAAGCGTGCCAAATGTGACACCACAGGTTATTAATATATTCCTGTATGGAGGCGCTTCAGAGCTCGCTGGAAATTTAACCAATATTCTGGATATAAACACAGCCTCTCAGTCGAAATACACTGAATTAAACCCGAACTTTTTGAATGCCTATGATCCGATCAATGCAACACCAAATGAGCTTGCTCAGGGCAATGTTGGTCAGGTAACACCTAATGCGTTCTGGGCTCATGCCGGCGGTATTATTATGGAAGACATGCTACTAGATGGTGATATGTCTATCTACAGAACCTGTAACCGTAAAAAGAACAATACTCGCGCACATCGCCCAAGTATTTTCTCAACCCAAAAAGGTACGCTAGACATTGATTCAGCACCCGGTGTTGGTTCAACATTGGCCGGTGTAATTGCTAACAATAGATCAGCTTTTGAAACTGCATTTGGTTTAACTGCTCAAGGGAGAACACTGGAAGATCTGGTTATGCCAATGGTTTCCTTTGAAGGTGAATCTACGATTTTTGCCCCTGACCCCAATGCAACCACGCAAATACCACTGTCATTAAAATCCGTTGGGCTATCAGCTAATTTTGATAACCCATATCAACGCACACCCAACACTGATACGGAGCCTAATAAATCAATTCTTGATGGATTAGTAGATACCCGCATGAAGGCAGTCCCTGGCGACCCTGACAGTGACATTCTGACGGATGATTATGGCAAACGCTTTAAGAAAGTATCAGAAAGTTTCCTTAACCACAGGAAACTGGCTGCTTTAGTCGATAGTTTCAAAACTATTCTGGATGACCCAGCTTCATTACCATTACTACCTGAAGGCGACCCAGATGGTAGCAATCCGGATTTCAGTACTGCACTGAAAAATGCTTTTGATCAGGCAGTATTAGGAGTTGGTAGAAATTTTCAACATTCTGCTACCTTCCCTGAAGACCCTTTATACATACCACCACTGGCATTATCTCCACAAGGCGCAGGCCTGGACAATACCTGGGTTGATATCATCACAACAGATCCAGTTACTGGTATCACTTCCACGGTTAAAGAAGAACGCTATTTAGCCTTTGATGGAACCGTCATTCTGGATGTCGACACTGATCCAAGAATCAATGGCATACCAGGAGAAGCAAACCGTCTGGTTTATCCACTGCAAAACCGTTTTGGTGATTTGTTGAAAGCAGCTGTGACACTAGCTATTTACAATAAAGACTCTAAATTTATTATGGTGGGAAGCCCGGGTCTGGGTGGATGGGATGACCATAACTCAGCAATGATGTCATACGAAGCGCGCATGCAAACCTTAATGAGTGCAGTACGTGCTGCCATTAAGCATGTGAAGTATTCATTTGATGATGCCACTGCATTACAGTCACAATACCGTAATGGTCAAAGTACTGACAATATTATTATCAACGTCACGACCGACTTTGGTCGTAATGCCAACCTCAATAATTCAAAAGGCTGGGACCACGGTAACACGCAAAACTTCTATACGTTTGGTGGCCGACCATATGTGCGTGACACTGACTACACCCTTGAAGATGGTTCATTCCCACCTCCACAGGAAACCCCTGTGACCACAGTTGATAAATTCTATCCTCTAAATGATCCTGAAACACTGGTTGATGCAGTCAGAGTACCGGGCGCATTAGGTAAAATTGTTGGTACAACAAGTATTTTTGGCACCCCCGGCCAGAACCGCTTATTCACTCAACCATCTCACCCTAATCAGGATGCTGGTTTAAATGCACAAAATACGGCCAATATCCCGACCTATGAGTTTGAGCCACAGGCCGTTGGAGCTACCGTCTATAGCTGGTTTGGTGTGACTAACCCTGATGTATTAACGAAAAATGATGATAGCGATTTTGCCACTGGCACTGTTTCACGGTATGGCACTGATGGTAGCGGTACTTTAGATGGTTCTGAGAGTACAGATGTCTCTACGGCGGCAGGAGAACCACCTATTGATGAGAGTTTACCAAGCGTGCATGTGGATATCCGTTTACCGGTTAAAAACATCGTCACCTAGTTATATTTTCATTAATCTGGAACAAAAAAGCCCCGCTGTTACCAGCGGGGCTTTTTTTTGACACTTAATATAGAATCTATTAAACCTAGGCTGCCTGAATTGGAATCGCATTACCGGTATGGGTAATATTATTTTTCTCATCCAGATAAACCAGGGTTGGTTTAAAACTAAGCGCTTCTTGTTCTGAGAGATTGGCATAACTAGCAATAATAATACGGTCTGTAGGCGATGCTTTATGCGCTGCAGCACCATTGACCGAAATCACACCACTACCTGCTTCTGCACGAATCGCATAGGTGACAAAACGCTCACCATTAGCCAGATTATAAATATGAATCTGCTCGTATTCTCTAATTCCAGCCGTATCCAGTAAATCGCTATCAATAGCACATGAACCTTCATATTCCAGCTCGGAATGCGTGACTCGAGCCTGGTGTAGCTTGGCTTTTAATAAAGTCAGCTGCATTTATAACCTCTTAACCCATTTCAGGGAAATTTCTACGTAATCTGTAATTATCCTGTATTCAACCACGCTATTCAAGCCGGTTTAGAGAGCTGTCAGTCTAATATCAGGTTATCGATGAGTCGGGCTTTGCCCAAATAGGCCGCAGCAAGTATAACCAGATCCTTATCACCGGGGCTGGCTGGCTGCAGATCGGATTGTCTACAAATAGCCAGATAATCAGTCTTAAAGCCAGACTGATTTAATGTATTCGCTTCCTGAGAAATTATTGACTCAAAATCATGAGTTTCAGAAGAAAGTATTGTTTTTTGAATATTTAATAGCATTTGCCGTAATTTAGGCGCTATTTCGCGTTCTTTTTCGGTCAAGTAGCCATTTCTTGAACTCATCGCCAGACCGTCTTCTTCTCTTCGAGTGGGCACGCCAACAATTTCAACGGACATATTCAGATCAGCAACCATTTTTCTAATAATAGTGAGCTGCTGGAAATCTTTTTCACCAAAAACCGCAATATCCGGCTGAACCATATTAAAGAGTTTGTTGACAACCGTGGTCACGCCTTCAAAATGTCTCGCCCGTGAACTGCCACACCATAATGACGACATTCCGGGAACCACAACCTGTGTGTTATTAGCCAGATCATCAGTATATATTTCACTCTCATCCGGTAAAAACAGATAATCAACATTAGCTGCTTTGAGTTTACTGATATCACGATCTAACGTACGGGGATAATTGTTTAAATCTTCGCCTGCAGAAAACTGCATTGGGTTAACAAAAATACTAACAATAACAATGTCTGCTAACTCATGAGCGCGATCTACCAGATCAATATGGCCTTGATGAAGATTCCCCATAGTGGGCACAAAAGCGATTTTCTTTTTTTGTTGAAGTGACGTGATCGTTTCACGTAAGTCCGCAATAGAGTTAAGAACTTTCAATGAATAGCCTGACTGCAATACTGATTAAAAAATATGTTCATCTTGTGGAAATGTTTTTGTTTTTACCGCTGCAACAAAATGACTAACTGCTTGCTGAATACTTTCCGCACCCGCCATAAAATTATGGCTAAACTTTGGTGCGCGCCCCGGTGTAATTCCGAGAATATCCTGCAATACCAAAACCTGGCCATCCACATCACGACCCGCACCAATACCAATAACAGGAATCGAGACTGCGTCAGTGATTTTTTTTGCAAGATCAGCCGGTACACATTCCAGCAGTAGTGCATCAGCACCAGCCTGTTCCAGAACACCGGCTTCATTGAGCATACGTTCAGCATCATCTGCTTCACGACCCTGCACTCTGTAACCACCCAGTTTATGCACACGCTGTGGTTGCAAACCTAAATGCGCGCACACAGGAATGCCATTTAAAGTTAACGCATTTACAACATCACGTTGCTCCGAACCACCTTCTAACTTTACAATTTGTGCACCGGATTCTTTCATCAATCGGCCAGCATTTTGCAAAGCAATCTCTGGTGAAATGTGACTCATGAAAGGCATATCAACCATCAACAATGCTCTATCCAGACCATTAGCAACACAACGACTATGGTAGACCATGTCATCCATTGTGACTGGCAATGTATTGTCTTTACCTTGCATCACCATGCCTAACGAATCACCTACTAAAACCACATCAACGCCAGCATCATCCAGCACTTTTGCAAAGCTCACATCATAAGCTGTCAGACAAACGATTTTCTCAGCTTCTGCTTTCATTTTAAGCAGCTGACGTATTGTTACTTTTGATCCGTTTGTTTTATGCACACTCATGACAATTCCTGTAGCATTTATTCAACGTCACATTACGATAAGTCCAGAGGTGTCGGATTAAAATAACTTCGTCCTCTGGGTTTTGAGTTTATCTGATCCAAAAGCATATCGTAATCTTTAAGATTATTTACAAAATCACAGTCTTCGGTATTAACAATTAATAGTGGTGCATTTGTGTAATGATGAAAAAAACTGACATAAGTTTCTGTCAGTCTTTCAAGATAGGATGATTCAATTTGCTGTTCATAATTAATACCGCGCTGACTAATTCTGTCTCGTAAAATATGTACCGGTGCCTGTAAATAAATAACCAGATCCGGTTCCGGCACATCGAATGTTAACTGCTGATAAACCTGATCATATAAGTTTAGCTCATCATCCGTTAATGTAAGCTCGGCAAACAAACGATCTTTTTCTATCAGAAAATCAGAAATACGGACCGGATTAAACATATCCGACTGACGCAGCTCCTGCATCTGCCTGGCACGTTGCAGCA